>Ga0157374_10000173_pt1 | contig 59752 bp, 59 predicted proteins | sample M25metaG_FD_115308 | JGI IMG/M metagenome (GOLD analysis project Ga0157374, IMG submission 115308) | Miscanthus rhizosphere microbial communities from Kellogg Biological Station, Michigan, USA - M2-5 metaG | ecosystem: Host-associated > Plants > Roots > Rhizosphere > Soil | place: USA: Michigan...
GATTTGCGTTACATCGCCGGTGATCACCGCCTTCGTGCCGAAGCCGATGCGGGTCAAAAACATTTTCATTTGCTCGGGCGTGGTGTTTTGCGCTTCATCGAGAATGATAAACGAATGATTTAATGTGCGTCCGCGCATGAATGCAAGCGGAGCGATTTCAATGGCGCCGCGTTCGAACATTTTCTGCACTCGATCGAATCCCATCAAATCGTACAATGCGTCATAAAGAGGACGCAGGTACGGGTCTACCTTTTGCGCAAGATCGCCCGGCAAAAAACCCAAGCGCTCGCCCGCTTCCACAGCGGGACGCACCAACACAATGCGCTTCACGATATCTCGCTCCAACGCATCGACGGCGCAAGCAACCGCGAGATAAGTTTTACCGGTACCGGCGGGGCCGACGCCAAATGTTATGTCGTGCGACAGTATTTGCAGAATGTATTGCGATTGCCGAGGCGTGCGGCCATGGAGATCGGCGCGGCGAGTAGCGAGCTGCGGCAATGCGTCGTTATCGTTTTCCGCTGCCGAATGCGTCATCTCGATTAATCCCAATTGAATATCTTCAGTAGTTAACTCATGGCCATTCTGAGCATAAAAATGCCGCAATGCATCGGCAGCTAAGGCAATTTTTTGCGAATCGCCGGTCAGTGAAAATTTTTCGCCGCGACGCGCGATGGATACGTTCAATCCCACCTCGATTTGCCGAAGATTTTCGTCCAACGGACCGGCAAGCCGCGCAAGCCGCTGGTTATCGACAGGTTCGAGGGCAAATGCTAAAGATTCGACTTTCGACAAAATGTTACGCCAGAGGAAGAAAGGGAAGGGGCGTATTGTACGCCGACTCTAGGTCATAAAGGACTATCACAAGATTTCGACGGTTTTTAAGCGTAAAAAATCCAGGATACTTCCAAAAAAAAGCCATCCCGGTTATCCGAGATGGCCCTCATAATATTGACGACGCGTTGCTAAATACCAGCTCGATATAAGTGCGCCTTCAATGCGTCTTCCAAAGTGTTGGCACTTTCCGACAAATGGGCTTTGGCTTCTTTGGAAAGGCCAGGGCGTTTTTCGGCCACTTTAAGTTTGACGAGCAATTCACGCGCATTCTCACGCTGCAGCGCCCGTGCATCGGCCGGCATACCGGACGCGGGCTTGATCAGCGTGTTGACCAGTCGCTCCAAGTGCTCTCTTTGCAAATTGCGCCGCAGACTATTGATATCGCCTCCGGTCTTCAATTCGCTCCAAATGGCATTGCTCAAAGTTTCGTAGAGTTCCGATAAGGTGAACGCCTGTTTCGGATTGTCTAGTTTTAAATCGCTATCCAACAAGCGGGTGGCTACGCTTTCGCTCATCAGTTGATCCAGCACATTTTGCTGCATCTTCAGCACTTGGCTAGTCAACGAATAATCGGTTGACCCAGGCATGACGCCCATGCCAAGCGCATCGGCTCTATCGAATTCATCGACCACTAAGCGCCGCATGAACTCCGGTTTGAATTTAAAGCTATGGGTGGAAAACAAACCATCCGCCACTAGCCTCAACGCAGCACGCTGTTTTTCAGCCGGTACCGGGTTCAAAGGGGCACGGGAACTACCGGCGTAGTCGCGCAGCACCGTTACACCGCCGACGTATTTCGCCGCCATTGCGCTGACTTGTCCCACTTGTTGCAACCCGCGACTCATATTACGTCTGAGCACCGCATAACTTTCACCCGCTCTCAGCGGCTTGTCTTGCCACCGATCCCACAATTCGCGAGCAAGCCGCAAACGTTGTTCGGCAAAGCGCAGGGTATCGCTGCCAAGATCCGACGTATTGGCCTCCGGATCGATCGATTCGGATACATCGATATCGGTCGAATAGGCCAGTTGCGGTTCCGTACTACGGGCAGCTATTTTTTTCAGTTCAGAGTCTTCTTGTTCCGGCGCAATCGTTTTGTAGGCATACTCGATCGCCCAATAATCGTAAGGCCCCAGTGTAGTCATGGAAAACTGACCTTGCGGATGACCATGCTCGGCGATGTTATAGGCGTTGTACTCCATGACGGAACCGGAAATGCCGTTCTTTTTCGTAAATTCGGGATCAGATAATTGATCCACCGAATAAACCGTGGAAGCGCGGAAATTATGCCGAAGCCCTAAGGTATGACCGACTTCGTGCATGGTCACGTCTTTCAAGTCCTGCAACACAAACGCTTCACTCTCCGGACTATCGGCGGTCAATTCTCCGCGCGCCTCCATCAAGTCCAAGGCGAACCCCGATTCATTGGCCGCAAAGTCAGCCTGCTGACATAACCGTGGATCATTGAGCCACCAGGCATTCTTCGGCGCGGAAATCTGTTCGACACGTCGGTTACGGGAATTGCGCAAACGAACCGCGTCGATGGCGATATCGGCATCGAGAATTTCTCCGGTGCGAGGGTCCACTTGGCTCGGGCCGATGGCGCCGAATGCGGGACGCGCTGTCGTCATCCAGCGCACAGACGCATGCCGCACATCGCTCGTATCCCAATCGGCATCATCGGGTTGTATTTTTACTTGAACGGCATCTTTAAAACCGATGCGTTCGAACGCCTTATTCCACTCGAGAATTCCAGCCGTTATAGCACCGCGATAGCGGTCCGGAATATTCTTATCCAACCAATACACAATCGGCTGCTTCGGCTCGGAAAGCGCGGCGGTCGGGTCTTTCTTTTCAAGACGCCAGCGCTGCGCATAATGGTTGCGGGGCGACAAATTGAAATCGGCGGTAAAGTCCCAACGGGTGGTAGTAAAGTAACCGACTCGCGGGTCTGCTACCCGTGGCTTCATCGGTATCTCGGGCAACTTGGCGAGACTATAGTGAAAACCCAGAAATAAACTGCGTGGGTCTTGCAAGGTTGTCGGCGCATTGAAGGATCCCGAACTGGGCTGCACTAAGCGCGATAAACCGTAGTGGGCGGAAACGCTGAAAGTCGTTTCATCGGAAACCGCACGGGCTTTGGTAATGTTGGAATTGCGTGGATCGAAACCGTATGGCTGATGAAATCCCCTTTCCAACGCGGCGCTCGCGGCTGGGATATCGGCCAACAAGAGCATATTGGCCTCGATCAAAATCGATTTGTGATCCGGGTGCTGTTGGCTTACCACCGGCGCGCTAGCCAGTAAGCTATCGGAAAACGCTTGGCTGACGGCCAACGCCTCACGGGAACCTTCTCGCGCCGTAAAATCCGTATTGCGGGCAATTAACTGAACCGTATTGCCCATTTTGCGGAAATACGCGACGTAGCTGCCCCCGATGATGCCACGGTTGCCCATCAAACCACCGTAGATGAATTGCTCGCCGATACCGTTGGTTAAGCTCGACGCAAAGAAAAATGGTTTTTCAAGTTGTTCCGGCTTAATTTCCAGCCAAAACTTATCGTCTTTTTCGTAAACCGTAAAAAACCCGGGAATCACCTTGGCGTCTTTTACTAAGTCATTGAAGCGCTTCAGTTGACTATTGCTAGATGCCGTCGAGGTGGCGGCGGTACCGGGCGATGTTGGAGAAGTAGGCGAATTCGAAAGATTTTGGGTTGTAGCGCAAGCGGCTAAGGCAGGTATTACTAGGAAAGCGAGCACACTCCGGCTTACAGAGCGCGCTGATGGCAGTATACGACTCATTGGTTCCCCCCTCGGCTGTCTTTGATTCCAGCCAAAGACATTATGTACAGCAATGAGGAAAGTTTACCGCCAGAAAAGCTTGTAGAAAAATTAATTTAGACTATAATTCTGCCCCGTTTTTCCCAGCACGCGCCCACGCAATGTGTGCGCTAGCGATTCCGTAATAACGATATCGACAAATTCTCCAATAAGCGATTGATTGCCAGGAAAATTAACCACACGGTTATTGTCTGTGCGGCCAGCTAGCTCCGCTGCATTTTTCCGTGAGGGCTTCTCAACCAATACCCGTTGGGTTGTCCCCACCATTTGCTCGCTCCAAACATCCTGCTGCTCCTGAATCCGGGCTTGCAACCGCTTCAGGCGTTCCAGCTTTATCTCATTGGAAGTATTGTCAGCCAATTCGGACGCAGGCGTACCGGGGCGCGGACTGTAAACGAAGCTGAAGCTGCCATCGAAATTGATTTCATTAATCAATTTCATGGTTGCCTCGAAATCAGCTTCCGTCTCACCTGGAAATCCAACGATAAAATCCGATGTCAGAGATAGATCGGGCCTAACCTTGCGCAGGCGACGAATGATGGATTTATATTCCAACACTGTATAACCCCGTTTCATGGCGGCCAATATCCGGTCCGAACCTGATTGCACGGGAAGATGCAATTGACTGACCAGCTTTGGCACCGTGGCATAAGCATCGATCAATCGTTGGGTAAATTCCAGCGGGTGCGACGTGGTATAGCGAATCCGTTCAATGCCGGGGACTTCCGCTACGTAATGGAGCAGCAACGCAAAATCCGCCTCCTCCCCATCAACCATCTGCCCACGATAAGCATTAACGTTTTGTCCCAGCAAGGTCACTTCTTTGACGCCGCTTTCCGACAACTCGGCTATTTCCGCGATGACATCGTCAAATGGCCGGCTCATCTCCTCGCCGCGGGTATACGGAACAACGCAGAAACTACAATATTTACTGCACCCTTCCATAATGGAGACAAATGCCGTAACGCCGTCCGCTCTTGGAGGGGGCAAGTTATCGAACTTCTCGATCTCGGGAAACGAAATATCCACCTGCGGCTTACCGGTGGACCGGCGGGCAGAAATCAATTGCGGCAACCGATGTAAGGTCTGCGGACCGAAAACCACATCCACATAGGGCGCGCGCTTCACGATCGTTTCGCCTTCTTGGCTAGCGACGCAGCCGCCGACGCCGACGATCAAATCAGGCTTCGCCGCTTTTAACGGCTGCACAAAACCTAAGTCCGTGAACACCTTGTGCTGTGCCTTTTCACGGACAGAACAAGTATTGAATAAGATGATATCGGCATCTTCAGGGCGGTCGGCCTTCTCGACGCCATCGCTAGCTGCTAATACATCGGCCATCTTGGCCGAGTCGTACTCGTTCATCTGGCACCCGAAGGTGCGAATGTAAACTTTCTTTGCCATAAATTAGGGAATTACTGCGGTTTTTGCTTGGCCCTGATTCTGATCGCCTCGACTTCGTCAGTCGTCAGCAACCAAATACTTTGTACGTCGCCGCGAAAATCGAGCTTATACAATGCCGTGGTTTCAGCGGGAAGTTGATAAGGTGGTCTAACAAGATTAGCGGTATCGAAAATCCGGGCGCCGGGCGCCAAATGCATTTGCTTTCCCGCCAATGTGACGAACGGGTAATTGATGGACGCCAAATTGGCCAGCACACCATCGACCGGCAAATCGCGCGCCCACGCTGGGACCGCGGTTGCTAGCAACAAAATGAATGAAAAGATATATCGCATCAGCGAAAGGTACCCCAGGACGGATAGCTCTGCAACTAATTCTATCCCGCATTAAAACAATACTTTGTCAGCGTTGCGTGGTACCGGCTATACCGCCTGCACCTTTTGTTTTGAATGCGATATGGAAAACGTCCAGGATCGAGAATTCTAGTGGTGGCGAATCAGGGATTTGAACCCCGGACCAACGGATTATGATTCCGCTGCTCTAACCACTGAGCTAATTCGCCACGGTTCTGCGGGAGGCGAATTTTCGCCCTTTGCCCCCTGACTTGTCAAGGCGATCCATACAGTCGGCACAAAAAACAAGCCGCGATGGCTGTCTATACTGGTTTATGAATCATGCAGGTGAAATCTAACCAGCCATCGGTTCATCAAAGAAGCTAGGTGCCTAGCACCATATCCTTAACTCAAAGGTAATCGATACGCAAATGCACACTCATTTTCTGGGCTTTAAATTCGCGTTGATTTGTATCTTTTTTGTTTCGGTACTGTACGTTCATTTCAGAGGGCGGGTCAGACACAAATTCTATCGGCAACTTATAGACCACTCAGCATTTTTGGCGCCTTACAACACATTGGTTTACCTACTGTCCGCTGTCCCGGCAAAACCGATCATCGATATCCGACAATTTCCGGAACTAAGCAATCTCCGCAACAACTGGCGGGTGATTAAGGATGAAGCACTTTTGCTTTTCGACGAAGGATATATAAGAGCCGCAGCGAAGAATAACGATGCCAGCTTCAACTCTTTTTTCAAAGAAGGATGGAAGCGTTTTTATTTGAAATGGTACGACGATCCGATGCCCTCGGCTAAGTTGCTTTGCCCGAAAACCGTGGCATTGGTCGAATCCATTCCTAATGTAAAAGCCGCCATGTTTGCGCTGCTACCACCAGGCAGCCATTTGAATCCCCATCGAGACCCGTTCGCTGGCTCTCTTCGGTATCACTTGGGTTTAGTCACCCCCAATTCCGACGACTGCCGCATTTTCATCGATGGCGAACCTTACTCATGGCGTGACGGGAAAGATATTCTCTTCGATGAAACCTATATCCACTCGGCCGAAAATAAAAGCGATCAGACTCGGATTATCTTGTTTTGCGATATCGAGCGGCCGTTGAAAACTCGTTTCATGTCGCGGATCAATCAAGCCGTGAGTCAGGTATTAGGCAAAGCAACGGCGGCGCAAAATTTCGAGCAGGAGCCGATCGGTATCATTAATAAACTTTTTGTTTTTGCTTATTACCTAGGAGCCGCGCGGAGAAAATTAAAGAGTACGAATAAAACTGCTTATCGTTTAATTAAATACGGGTTATTTGCGGCAGTGGCCTATGCGTTGATTGCCTAGAATCTAACGGGATTTTCGCTCCACGTTTAGCCACGAGGTGACGTTAGTGGAGTGATCAGTCTGAAAATTCCTTTTACGGATTTACAACTAAACATTAAACCTAAAATGCATCACATCGCCATCCTTAACGATGTACTCCTTACCTTCTAGCCGCATCTTGCCCGCTTCCTTAGCGCCCTGTTCGCCTTTATAGGCGATGAAGTCCTCATACCCGATCACTTCCGCACGGATAAATCCGCGTTCGAAGTCGGTATGAATAACACCGGCCGCTTGCGGTGCGGTTGATCCTTTGTGAACGGTCCACGCGCGGACCTCCTTAACACCTGCGGTGAAATAAGTTTCCAAACCCAGTAGCGAGTAAGTAGCTCGAATAAGACGATTCAAGCCCGGCTCTTCTAACCCCATATCATTCAGGAATACCGCCTTGTCCTCATCGGCAAGTTCAGCGATCTCCGCTTCCATCGCCGCGCAGATGACAACGACCGGCGCGCCTTCTTTGGTAGCGTATTCACGCACGCGATCCAATAATGGGTTGTTCTCGAAACCTTTATCATCCACGTTCGCCACATAAAGCGCAGGCTTTGCGGTGATCAAACAAAGCGGTTGCAAGAGCTTCATCTGCTCAGGATCCAGCCCGAGTGTACGCACCGGATTGCCCTGGTTTAGATGAATGCTTGCCTTGTCTAGAACCGCGGCAAGCTTAACCGCTTCCTTGTCACCCGATTTGGCTAGTTTGCCATTGCGGATAATGGCTTTTTCCACTGTCGCCAGATCCGCCAATGCCAATTCTGTATGGATGACTTCGATGTCGGATATCGGATCGACTTTGCCCGATACGTGCACTACATTCGCGTTTTCGAAACAACGCACAACATGTGCGATAGCATCGGTTTCACGAATGTTGGCAAGAAATTGATTGCCCAGTCCTTCGCCCTTCGATGCACCTGCAACCAAACCGGCGATATCGACAAATTCAACGATCGCCGACTGAACCTTTTGCGGGTTCACAATAGCGGAAAGCGCTGCGAGGCGAGGATCGGGGACTTCGACAATGCCGACGTTGGGCTCGATGGTGCAGAAAGGATAGTTTTCCGCCGCGATACCGGCCTTGGTCAACGCATTAAAAAGTGTGGACTTTCCTACATTTGGTAGGCCGACAATGCCGCATTGGAGACTCATGGAAATCTACTTTAACCTGTTAATGATTAAGCGCCAGCGGCTACTACTTCGCTCCTAATTCGTGAATTGAATATCTATTTCAATCAATTCACGATGATGAGGGAGTCGCTGGCTTGGTGTGTAATTTCAACATCGCCGCATCGAGATTTCCCGCGACGATCAATGGCCATAAGGCCAAACTTCGATCAATCGAATCGTCGATCGATTTTTGCTCAGCTTGCTGTGGCCGATGCAGAACATAATCCGCAACGGCATTACGATCTCCCGGATGCCCAATGCCGATCCGCAAACGCCAGTATTCGGGCGTCGTCAGACATGCACTGATGTCTTTCAATCCGTTATGACCACCGTTTCCACCGCCTCTCTTGATCTTAGCGCTGCCCGGCGGCAAATCCAGTTCATCATGCACCACTAGAATTTCGTCCGGCAAGATTCGATAGAACGCAGCCAACGCTAAAACCGATCGTCCACTACGATTCATAAAAGTAGTGGGTTGCAACAACCAAATATCGTGGCCGGCATGCTTTCCACGCGCCACGACGCCATGGAACTTGGATTCGCGCGTCCAATTGGCGGATAACTCAGCGGCAAGTTTATCCACCCACCAAAAACCCGCGTTGTGCCGAGTATCGATGTATTCGGCACCAGGATTACCAAGACCAACAATAAGTTTGATGGGCTTCATAAACTTCTTTCGTAACTTATTGCGCGGGCCTAGCTTGAGACAGCGATGCTCACCATACTTACTTGTACGCTTGCTCTTCTCGTCTCAACCTGGACCCGCTCACTACGGTTTCGAAAGAAGTCTATTCAAAAACAAAGCCCGCCGGGAATATACCGACGGGCCCGGTTAAACACGATCAATTGAAGGTTACTTCTTATCCTTGCCTTTGGCAGGAGCGGCAGGCGCAGGAGCAGCTTCTTTCTGCTTCGCAGCCGGCACATCGGCAGCAGATGGAGCAGCGGCGGCAGCAGCCTCTTCCACTGCAGCACGCGGTATGACGATAGTAACTACGGTAGCGTCTTCACCTCTAACCACTGCGGCAAATTCAACACCAGCCGGTGCGCTCAACTGAGACAGATGGATCGAGTGGCCGGCAGTCAGATCCTTCAGGTCGACCTCGATGAACTCGGGCAGATCTTTGGGCAAGCAAACAACATCCACTTCGTTCATCACGTGGCTGACCAGACCATGCGAGAGCTTAACGCCCGGCGCAACATCAGCATTAATAAAGTGCAACGGCACTTTCATGTGAATCTTTTGGTCGGCAGCAACGCGTTGAAAGTCCACGTGCAATACGAGCTGGCGGAAAGGATGCATTTGCACATCCCGCAGCAAAACGGTTTGCTTAGCGCCGTCCATTTCCATCGTCAAAATAGACGCGTGGAAGGCTTCTAATTTCAGTTTGTGAAAAAGTTCGTTGTGGTCGAGTTCAATAGGGGATGCCGATTGACCGCCACCATAAAGAATGCCGGGAACTTTTTCCGCACGACGCAGGCGGCGGCTCGCTCCGGTGCCCTGCAACGTACGCGATTGAGCTTTAATACTGATTTGCATGATGTACTCCAAGTTATGCATCTACCCGCGACCAGGTGATGCGGTTAAGGTGCCGCCAACAAATTCGGCGGCACAAATACGTTACTTTAAGTTGTAAGCCTCTTCAGCCAGTCTTTATTCAGCGAAGAGGGAGCTGACCGAATCTTCGTCGGAGATTCTGCGAATCGTTTCAGCCAACAACTCGGCAATACCAAGTTGACGGATTTTATTGCACTGCTGTGCTGCCTCGGTGAGCGGTATGGTATCGGTCACAACCAACTCATCCAATACGGATTTCGATACTCGCTCCACTGCTTTTCCGGATAACACCGGATGTGTGCAATACGCCAACACGCGCTGTGCGCCTTGATCTTTCAACGCTTGAGCGGCCTCGCATAAAGTATTTGCGGTATCGACCATATCGTCCATGATTACGCAAGTACGGTCGGTCACATCACCGATTACATTCATTACTTGCGAAACGTTAGGCTTGGGACGACGTTTGTCGATGATCGCCAAATCGGCATCTAGCCGCTTAGCGATGGCACGCGCCCGAACTACTCCACCCACATCAGGAGAGACCACCATTAAGTTTTGGTAGTCATGCTTCCAGACATCGGATAAGAGAAGTGGCGCAGCGTAGATGTTATCTACCGGGATATCGAAAAAACCTTGGATCTGATCTGAGTGCAAATCCATCGTCAACACGCGATCCACACCGACCTTGGTCAATAGGTTGGCAACGACACGAGCACTAATCGGCACTCGCGCTGAACGAGGGCGACGATCTTGTCGCGCATAGCCGAAATAAGGAAGTGCCGCAGTAATACGACCAGCCGATGAACGACGAAGCGCATCGGCAATCAAGAGGACTTCCATGAGATTGTCGTTGGTCGGCGCACCGGTAGATTGCAGGATAAAGACATCCCGACCACGCACGTTTTCCAACAATTCGACGAATACTTCACCATCAGAGAAGCGGCCGACAGTGGCGCGCCCCAAGTGAATATTCAAATGCTTAGCGACCCCTTCCGCCAGCTTAGGGTTTGCAGACCCTGTGAATACCATCAGGTTTTCGTAAGCCACCTGGTGAACTCCGTTCTACGCTTTATGATGCTTTTAATAAGCCACAAGGGCGACCTCAGGCCGCCCTTGCAGGGAAAAACCGAAAAATCAGCGTTCCAAAATTCTGGCTGGGGAGGTAGGGATCGAACCTACGAATGCCGGAATCAAAATCCGGTGCCTTACCACTTGGCGACTCCCCAAAATTTAACTCTCCACCAACTCGAGCAAGGGATGGCGGTCACAACCGGCAGCCACAAATCCCTTCATGCCTGAAGGCAACAAATTAAGCGCGTTGCGCGCTGATAATTCATCAGGAAACACGCTAAACACGCTACAACCCGAACCCGTCATGCGAGCGTTGCCAAATTGGCTCAACCATGCAAGATGATTGGCTATTTCCGGGTAACATTTTACTGTCACCGGCTCCAAGTCATTTTGAGACTGGTCCAACACAACTTGGATGGCGGAAAAGGGCGTCAATTTAATGGGTTTCGTGTTTCGTGTCAAATTAGGCGCGCTGAAAATGTCTTTTGTGGAAACCGCTACCGGCGGGACTAGAACCAAATACCACGCGGGAGGAATATCAATAGTTTGCAGGCGCTCACCAACGCCTTCCGCCCAACTGGATTTACCATAAACAAAGACCGGCACATCGGCCCCTAATGAGAGCCCGATTTCCATTAACTGATGGCGGGAAAGTTTCGTTTTCCAAAGGTGGTTCAAAGCAAGCAAAGTGGTTGCAGCATCGGAACTACCGCCCCCCACGCCGCCACCGATCGGCAATCGCTTGACGAGTTCAATATCGGCACCGCTCGTTGCTCCCGTAGCCGATTGAAGAGCCCTAGCCGCACGCACCACTAGATCGCTATCCGGCGACACGCCGGCTAACGCATTGACTCGCCTGATAAGGTCATCACGCCGCACTTGAAAACGCAACACATCGCCATAGTCCAAAAAGCGAAACGCCGTTTGGAGCAAATGGTATCCATCATCCCTACGACCGACCACATGCAAAAATAGATTCAACTTGGCCGGCGCCGGATAATCAGGCCCATCGAGTATCCAATTGAGGGCTAATGGCTTGTGCGTCTCCGCCGATTCAAATGTCATCGACTGGTGCCTTGCATAATCGATGACTTTCCACCGCCTTTAGAAACAGCCTTATCGGCAGCATCGACTATCCATTCATCTATCACTAGGCGAATTTCCAGATTATCTCGATTAAGTACAATGCGTCGCGGCAACTCTATCCCCGTAACTTCCATATAGTCGGAGTACCGTATACGCCAACCGTTCTGACGAATCTTGTCCATCAGACCGTCCGGTCGCCGTTGTTGCTCAATCGGCGCCTCACCAGGCGCAATGCGGCCCAATAGCCAATAGTTAAGCCCCTTTACCGGTACGGTATACCCTAAAACTTGCTTAGTAAGCGCATCACCGCTTTCGGCTGAAAACTCACGTTTATCTGCAAGTACCAACGTAACACCGAGAGGGTTGTCGTGAATTTTCGCGACGATTTGGCCGAGCGGCGACGCCAAAGTAATGTCCGTATCGTCGCCACGTTTTGCCCACCGAACATTACCGTAGTGCCCCTTCTCATCCTGGGTCGCCGCAATGCGTCCGGCAAATTCATAGGCCACAATCGGGGTGCGGTCCTCATGCGCCACGGGCGAAACATCCGGGCGTTGAACGGTAGCGCATCCCGCCAAAAGGAAGGCAATTAATACAAATAAAGGAAAAAAATTCAAGATTCGGCTATTCAGAAAAAAACGCTCCGCGATTAAGCGGAGCGCTTTAATGAAGGGAGAACTATTTGATATCTAACTTCTTAACCATCAACAATAAAGCTTCGTTACCCGGATTTTCGCGCAATGCCTTCTCCGATATGGTTTTAGCTTCAGCTTGCTCACCTCTCGCATACAACACTTCTGCCAAATGCGCGGCGATTTCCGGATCGGGACGAGACGATAATGCCTGACGCAAAAAGGCCAGCCCTTTATCTAAGTTGCCAAGACGATAATGCACCCAACCGAGGCTATCTAATATGGCTGCGTCATCCGGATCCAGTTGATAAGCTCGTTCGATCAACTGCAACGCCTCGGGAAGACGGATATTACGATCGGCGAGGGTGTAGCCAAGAGCATTATAGGCCTGCGCATAATCTGGTTTGAGCACGATGATTCGGCGTAAATCCGCTTCTAACAAATCCAGCTTATTCATCTTTTCTGCCGTCATTGCACGGTCGTACAGCAGCTCGGCAGAATCAGGGTTCGTCGCCAAACCTTGGGCGAGCTGATCCAATGCCGAGTCGTATTGTTTGGCGTCACGCAATATTTGTGCATGAGCGATGACCACCATGTCTTGCTGTTCGGCGTTAGTGGTTCTGATCGTTTTCAAATATTTCACACCGCCCGTAATATCGCCTTGTTTAGCCATCAACGAAGCGACTCTAACCTGGCTGGCAAAATAGGTTTCGCCGCTATCGACCTGGCGGTACCACTTGATCGCCTGATCGAAGTGCCTTTGATCTTCATTGATTTGGCCTAAATAGGTACGAATGAGATCAGGATCTCTGAAATTGAGATCAAGCGCACGGGTCAAATACTTTTCAGCAGCCCCATAATCTTTCATTTCCACGGAAAGAATCCCGAGAGCAAGATGGTACTCGGCAGTTTCGGGGGATGCGGTCAACAGAGCCTCAAACTCCTTGCGAGCACCGACATAATCCTTTTCCCCGGCCAATAAACGAGCGAGCGTGGTACGAACCTCGCGTGCCTTCGGCTGTTTCACCAAAAAATCACGATAGAACTGGATGGCCTGGGATGGCGCTGATTGAGCAAGCACTTCGCCATGCAATAAAACAGCAAGCTCCCACTCGGGATGTAATGCCAGCGCAGCCTTGCTCTCCGACAAGGCTAATGCCGGCTGCTGGGCAGCACGAGCCGCTTGCGCTGTAGCGAAACGCGCCTCGGCCAAGTCTTTATGATTAACCGACAGATCTTCCATTAACTTCAATACGGCTTGTTTGTCGGAAGATTTCGCAGTCAAGCCGCTTAGCTGCATAAAAATGCGTCCCGCAATCGCCGGCTGCGCAGTCAGTAAATTCTTGATATAGGGAGTCGCCTCACTGATTTTTTCAGTGGTTATGAGTAACGCGATCAGCGTTTGCTGTGCTGTAGCAGATCCTGGCTCCAATTCGAGCCACAATTTAGTGGCCTTAATCGCCAATAGAGGATCGCGGCTAGCCAAAGCGACTTCAACGCCACGCTGCGCAATGCGCGGGTCCTGTGTTTCGCGCGCCAAGGCCGCGTAAGCTTCAGCCGCGACATCACGTTGATCGCGCTGACTGGCAATTTCGGCCAATAGAAACTCATAAAGCATTTCAGCCGTCAGACTATCGACCGATGGCCTCGCCTCACGCCGAACAGCGTTATCTTCGAACTTTTTGTTAATGGCCTTCTGAGCAAGCACCGGGGTGCTAAACAGGGCGGCAGTAAGTACGGCAACCGCGAAACGGGCAGTCATGAGAGCCCCTTAATTTTGAATGTACGCTTCTAGGACTTTTAGCGTGGCTGATAGTTTCATACGCCGTCGAAGAACCACTAAAACCTAGAGACTTCACGTTATCTTAGGTATATTTGCATGGCTTCACAAGCGAAACAATTCACCAAACTCCTTTTATTAAAACATGCCGGAATTACCGGAAGTCGAAACAGTCCGCCGCGGACTCACCCCTCACGTGATAGGTCGCCGAATCAGTAACGTCGTGATCCGCGATCGGCGGTTACGCTGGCCCATCGCCACAGACATTGAAGAGCGTTTAATCGGATGCACTATCCGCGGCACCGCTCGCCGCGGAAAATATTTACTGATTGATTGCGAAAGCGGATGGCTCCTGCTGCACCTAGGCATGTCCGGCAGTTTACGAATCATATCCAGCCGCTCACCGGCAGAAAAGCACGATCACGTCGACATCGTTCTCGACAACGACACGGCAGTACGTTTCAACGACCCACGCCGTTTCGGCGCCATGCTGTGGACAAGCGCGGCGCTTGAAACTCATCCGTTACTTGCAGGATTAGGCATCGAACCGTTAACCGATACCCTATCCGGTCAATGGTTGTATGCGGCCACGCGAGGCGCAGCTACAGCCATCAAACTATGGCTTATGGATGCAAAGCGCATAACCGGCATCGGTAATATTTATGCGAACGAAGCGCTATTTCGCGCAGGTATACGCCCGACCACGCCCGCCGGGCGCATATCACTACCGCGGTATGAACGACTAGCCGGCGCAATTCAAGAAACATTACGCCGAGCGATTGAGGCGGGCGGCAGCACATTGCGCGATTTTGTCGATGCCAACGGCAATCCGGGCTATTTCCAGCAGGAATACTTCGTATATGGTCGGGCACTTGAGCGTTGCCGAATATGTAATAAAACAATCACTTTAATCCGCCAGAGCGGGCGCGCCACGTTCTATTGCCCAAATTGCCAACGTTGAAGCAATACATCCAGCCCAAACTGACGCTTGATCGTCTAGCTGGTTTTTGTCGCGGTTAACTGAATGTATTTCTGATACAGCTGATCCTTAGTCTCCACCACATCGGGATTATTTGGGATGCACTCGACAGGACATACCTCTACGCACTGCGGCGTATCGAAATGCCCTACGCACTCCGTGCATTTATTAGGATCAATGACGTAAATTTCCGGCCCTTGCGAAATGGCCTGATTAGGACATTCGGGCTCGCACACGTCGCAGTTGATACATTCATCAGTGATCATTAAAGCCATAAAAACTCTTTTTACTATGCTTTTTTCTTAACAAGCTCTTTGATTCGTCGCTCGGTAATCGGGTTAACGAATTGAGCGACATTTCCACCCAGTGTAAAGATTTCCCGGACCATAGTGGCGGAAATAAACATATATTCGTCCGACGGGGGCAAAAACAAGGTTTCGACACCCGGCAAGAGCCTCCGATTCATACCCGCCATCTGGAATTCATATTCGAAATCGGAAACGGCTCGCAATCCGCGCAAAATCACCATGGCCTGTTCTTGTTTCAAAAATTCGGATAACAAACCGGTAAAACCGACCACACGCACATTCTTGCAATCCGCCAATACTTCTTTTGCCAGATCGATCCGATCTCGCAGCGAAAAAAAAGGGCTCTTGGTTTTGCTATCGGCCACGGCCAACACCACTTCGCCGAATAACTTGGACGCCCGCCGAACTAAATCTTCGTGGCCGAGGGTAATGGGATCGAAAGTTCCCGGGTATACAGCCTTGATCATTTTGGGCCTATCTCTTGATTCCATTGAGCGAGTTGAAAGCGGACCATTCCGGCACGACGTTCTTTGATGACCGTCCATCCGGGCGGCGGTTCCGCCGTTTGGTCACTCTCAAAGTATACCGTTCCTTGCGGCTTAAGCCGACCGGGTAATAGCGGAAATAATGTCGGCAACAGGTTGGCGCGATAAGGAGGATCAAGAAAAATCACGTCAAACTGTTCTTCCATGGTAGTCAAAAACTCAATTGCATCGGCGTTCCTTACGGACAATCCATTCGCTTTTAACGATTCCGCGTTGCGTTTCAGCGCGTCGACCACTAGCCGCGAGCGTTCCACCATAACCACTCGCTCTGCGCCTCGAGACAATGCCTCGAAACCAAGAGCGCCGCTACCGGCAAAGAGATCCAAACAGCTTCGACCATGCAAGGTTTGGCCTAGCCAATTAAAAAGAGTTTCCCGCACGCGATCCGGTGTTGGCCGTAACCCTTCGGCCTCGGGAAAAGTAATTAATCGGCTTTTCCATTCGCCGCCGATGATGCGAATCCGATTACCGTGAGAATGAGATTTCAAAAAACACCCATAAATTTATGCTCGATATTAATGACGGTAATGACTACGGTTCCGGTTTAACGTTAGAATGCTAAGCCATTTGAACCCTCGACCACCATGTAACCGGTGCCGCCCGCGACAGCAGAGCGATATTGCATTAACCACCGCCAATGCTCTCGTTAGAAACAACGAAATCATCCTTTAAGATCAATTCCTTTGCATGTTAGGTTTTTTCAAAAAATCCGCAACGCCTGAGCCGGATAAGCCAACCGAGCCGACCGAGACAACTGAACCCAAAGGGTGGGCCGCGAAGCTGCGGGCCGGCCTCTCTCGTACACGCGCCCAGTTATCCAGCAAACTTGCCAATGTTTTCAAGCGCGGCAAAATCGATGATGAGCTGTACGAAGAACTGGAAACCGTTTTACTTACATCCGATATCGGCGTTACGGCGACAGAACGAGTACTGGACAATCTAAAAGCACGGGTAAAACGCGACAAGCTTACCGAAAGCAGCGAAGTTAAAACCGCACTGCAGTCTGTACTAACCGACTTGCTAAGTCCATTAGAAAAGCCACTCGATATCGCTAGCCATACACCGTTCATCATTATGGTGGCGGGCGTCAATGGCGCGGGAAAAACCACCACTATCGGCAAATTGGCAAAATACTTTCAATCGCAAGGCAAAAGCGTCTTGCTTGCCGCCGGTGATACCTTCCGCGCGGCAGCTGTGGAACAACTTCAAATTTGGGGCGAGCGTAACGACGTAACAGTCATTGCGCAAGAAAAAGGCGACTCTGCGGCTGTTATTTTCGATGCGATTCAATCGGCACGGGCCAAAAACATCGATGTCGTGCTAGCTGATACGGCTGGACGTCTGCCCACGCAGCTTCACCTGATGGAAGAAATCAAGAAAGTGAAGCGGGTTGTTACCAAAGCCGAGCCGTCGGGGCCTCACGAAGTACTCGTCGTGCTGGATGCCAATACCGGACAAAACGCCGTGGCTCAGGTGAAAGCATTCGACGACGCCTTGCAAGTAACAGGGCTCGTTATAACCAAGCTCGACGGCACCGCAAAAGGCGGGGCCATAGCAGCCGTAGCAGCCGAACGGCCGATACCGGTGCGGTACATTGGCGTGGGTGAAAGCATCGACGATTTACGTCCGTTTGTTGCCCGCGATTTTGTTGAGGCGCTGATCGAGTGATCAGTTTCTCCAACGTCAGCAAACGCTACTCCAACGGATTCGAGGCACTAAAATCGATTAGCCTCGAAGTCCAAGAGGGCGAACTCGTCGTACTCACCGGCCATTCCGGTGCCGGCAAGTCCACGCTATTGAAATTAGCTGCCGGCATCGAATATGCGACTTCCGGCAATGTTGTTGTGGCAGGGCAAAGTCTTTCGCGCATGCAGCCACAAGCATTGGCGATGCTCCGGCGCAATATCGGCCTTATTTTTCAAGATCACAAATTACTCTTCGATCGAAATGTATTCGACAATGCGGCGCTGCCGCTTTCGATCAGCGGCTATTCGCCCGCCGATGTAGGCCGGCGTGTGCGCGCAGCATTGGATAAAGTCGGCTTGCTCGATCGAGAAAAGGCCAATCCGATTCAATTGTCCGGCGGCGAGCAACAACGGTTATGCATTGCACGTGCGATCGTCAACCGGCCATCAATCTTGATCGCCGATGAACCCAGCGGCAATCTGGATGCGGAATACGCGATTACCATCATGGACATGTTTAAATCCTTCAACCAGGTTGGTGTAACTGTGCTTATTTCAACCCACGATGAAGCGCTAGCCGCACGCTACAATCCGCGCCGATTGCATCTCGATAAAGGACAACTCGTTCAAGAGACCGCCGTATGAAGGTATGGTTACGCTATCAAAGAGAAGCACTAAACCGAGCAGTGAAGCGACTCCGCCAGGCTCCGTTTGCGGCTTTAATCAGTGTGCTGGTAATCGGCATGGCGTTGGCTTTACCCGTGGGCCTCTATCTCACCTTATTAAACTTGCATAGCATCGCCGGACGCATCAATGCGGAACCACAAATCAGCGTCTTTCTTACACTCGATAGCGGTCCTGCCGATATTCAAACGTTCGAAGCGGCATTAAAAGGAAATCGATCGGTAGCTCGCTATCAGTTCATTTCGAAAGATCAAGCGCTCATGGAAATGCGCGACGCAACGGGATTGGGCGACGCGCTCGATACGCTGGATAAAAATCCGCTTCCACATGCGTTCGTGGTTCGCGCGAAAACCAATACACCCGAGGCGCTGGAAGCTCTACGCAATGATCTTTCGCAATTGCCCAAGGCTGAATTCGTTCAACTCGATTCTGCTTGGGCAAAACGGCTGGCAGCATTCAATAGTGCCGGAGAAAAAATCGTCCTTATACTTGCAGTGGCACTGGGATCTGCCTTGCTTGCAGTTATCGGCAATACGATTCGATTGCAAATCCTGATGCAGCGCGAAGAAATCGAAGTGGGCCGACTAATAGGCGCCACCGACAATTATGTCCGCCGCCCTTATCTTTATTTCGGTGCGCTGCAAGGATTATTGGGCGGCATCATTGCTATGGCGTTAGCGGTCGCCGCATTGTTTTGGCTATCGGATAATATTTCGGAGTTGATTCAGATTTATGCGCCCGGCTTTCGCCCGCAAGCCGTATCTTGGCAAACCAGTACCGTTATCGTCGCAGCAGCAGCGCTGCTGGGCTGGCTCGGCGCCTATGCATCGGTCTCAATGTATTTACGCCAATTGACAACTGCCCCTCGCTAAGCGCAAGGGGCTTTCTCAAATAAGCCGTCACACAACAACGGCCATACGTCTATTACTGCATGTGCTGACCGCCATTAATGGCAATGTTTGCGCCGGTAATAAACGCCGCCTCTTGCGAGCACAGATACACAACCAATCCCGCCACTTCTTCCGGCTTGCCCAAACGGCCAACGGGAATTTGCGGAATGATTTTAGTATCGAGAATCTCTTGGGGAATCGCCGTTACCATTTTTGTGCCGATATAGCCGGGCGATATGGTATTGACGGTGACACCTTTCTTAGCCACTTCCAGCGCCAATGATTTGGTAAATCCGTGCATGCCCGACTTTGCAGCCGAATAGTTCGTTTGCCCGAAAGCACCTTTCGAACCATTGACCGAGGCGACATTGATAACTCGCCCCCAACCGCGATCAACCATGCCGTCGCAAACCGGCTTGGTCATATTGAACACTGAATCCAAGTTGGTACGCATCACCACATCCCAGTCCACCTTCCCCATCTTTTTGAAGGTCATATCACGGGTAATACCAGCGTTGTTGATCAAAATATCAACAGGGCCGACTTCTGCTTGAATCTTTGCGATGCATTGCTGGCATGACTCGTAGTCGGCAACGTCCACGCCATAAGCGTGGAACTCATATCCTTGCTTCCTCATATTTCCAAGCCATTCATCCGCGTTTTTATTACCTGGCGAATGGGTGACTACAACCGTATAGCCCGCATCGTGCATCTTGGTGCTAATCGATTCGCCCAGTCCGCCCATACCGCCAGTAATTACTGCAACTCGTTTTGCCATGTCGGCCTCCTAACAATTATTTATTTATTAATAACTGATGATCTGAAACCCCATCTTCCAATAACGGGCGAATACATTTGCATTCGCCCATACGCAAACAATGCCGCCCTAGGGCTAGCGCTCGATAGCAAGCGCAACACCCATACCGCCGCCGATACAAAGCGACGCCAGCCCACGCCTTGCATCGCGCCGAATCATTTCGTGAATCAGCGTCACCAACACTCGGCAACCGGATGCGCCGATCGGATGACCAATCGCAATCGCACCGCCGTTTACATTGATCTTGCTCGTATCCCAGCCCATCTCTTTATTGACGGCAATAGCTTGGGCGGCAAATGCTTCATTGATCTCCATTAAGTCGAGATCTTTAGCTGTCCAGCCAGCCTTCTTTAGGCAAAGCTGACTTGCCGGCACAGGCCCCATGCCCATAATGGATGGATCCAATCCTGCCGATGAATAAGCGCGAATTTTTGCCAACGGCGTCAAACCTAATTCGGCAGCCTTCTTCGCCGACATCATAATTACCGCGGCTGCGCCGTCATTGATACCTGACGCATTAGCAGCTGTTACGGTGCCGTCTTTTGAGAAGGCCGGTCTCAAAGAAGCAATGCTTTCCAATGTGGTACCGGTTTTAATGTACTCGTCGGCGTCAAAAACGATTGAGCCTTTCTTTTGCGGGATTTCCAGCGGCAGAATTTCGTCTTTAAACTTGCCGGCTTTCTGCGCAGCTTCAGCTTTATTCTGCGAGTACACCGCGAACTCGTCCTGCTCTTGGCGCGAAATATTGAATTTCTTCGCAACGTTCTCGGCAGTAATGCCCATGTGGTATTGGTTATAGACATCCCACAAGCCATCGACAATCATCGTATCGACAATCTTGGCATCTCCCATCCGATACCCGTCACGCGAATTAGGCAAGACATGCGGCGATGCGCTCATGTTTTCTTGTCCGCCTGCTATGATGATGTCCGCATCACCACATTTGATGGCTTGCGCGGCAAGATGAGTCGCCTTAAGGCCGCTACCGCATACTTTACCAATTGTCATTGCCGGCACCATAGTTGGCACACCGGCTTTAATCGATGCCTGCCGAGCAGGGTTTTGGCCACATCCTGCCGTCAACACTTGCCCCATAATGACTTCACTGACTTGATCCGGTTTAATGCCGGTTTTTTCCAGCAAGCCTTTGATCACATGCGCCCCCAGGTCGGACGCGGCAATCTTAGCCAACGCTCCGCCGAATTTACCTACCGCGGTACGGCCCGCAGCGACGATTACGACATCATCCATTTCCGTTCTCCACTAGTACTGATACGTTATAAATCGACATTTAAGACGCATAACAAGATGAAACGACACAATTCCGGCAAGAAATCACAACGTCGCCGGCTCCATTTTGTTAGGTGCTCTATTAAAACCGAGCACTATCGTTTGTCACCCAAATCGGTTCGGCATGAACCGGTACAACATTTGCAATCAGCCCGCTTTTGCTTTGGCGTATCGCCCAGGTGCAGGCTCGATGCCCGCATATTTTTTGTTACCCGGTACGCGAGGGGCAGGCACTCTCTCCCCAGCGTATTGAGTCAACCAATCGCTCCACTTGGGCCACCAACTGCCGGGCAATGCATTAGCGCTTGATAGCCAACCATCCGCGTCGCCATCGGCCGTACCATCAGCCCAATAATTACGCTTATTCTTAGAAGCGGGGTTGATCACGCCGGCAATATGTCCACTTGCGCCGAGAACAAAAGTCGTCTCGCCCGATAACAGTCGCGCCGACGCAAAGGCAGTTCGCCACGGAACGATGTGATCTTCCTTCGATGCGTAAAGAAAAGTCGGCGCGGTAATCTTCGCGAAATCGACCGGCACGCCGCATTGAATAGTTTTACCAGGCACTCGCAAATTATTCTCGAGATACGTATTACGCAGATACCAGCAAAACATCGGCCCCGGCAAATTAGTGCCATCCGAATTCCAATAAAGCAAATCGAAAGCCGGTGGGGTTTTTCCTTTGAGGTAGCTATTGACCACATAGGGCCAAATCAAATCGTTAGCGCGCAGCGAAGAAAACACGAATGCCAACTCTTTACCTTGCATAATGCCTTCTTTACCGATAGCAGCTTCGCGCGCGGCTAAGCTCTGCTCACTGACCAGCAATCCCATTTCACCGGTATCGAAAAAGTCCAACATTGCGGTGAGCAAAGTCATGCTGGCCACTTTCTCTTCGTGCCGTGCAGCCATGATCGCTAATGCCGATGCGAGCAATGTGCCGCCGATGCAAAAGCCGAGTACATTTATCTTATCGGCGCCGGTGACGTCCTTCGCTACATCGATGGCGTGCATTACACCGCTTTCGATGTAATCGTCCCAAGTAAGATGACCGAGTTCAGGCGTAATGTTGCGCCATGAAAGCATGAACACGGTATGCCCTTGCTCGACGGCATAACGAACAAACGAATTTTCCGGTTGCAAATCCAAAATATAAAACTTGTTGATGCAAGGCGGCACAATTACTAGCGGCCGCTGATGTACCGTTTCTGTGGTCGGCGTATATTGAATCAATTGAATCAATTCATTTTCGAAAACCACCGTCCCCTTGGTCAACGCAAGATTTTTACCGACTTCGAACGCGCCTTCATCTGTCATCGAGATACGGCCTTTAGCCATATCCTTAAAAAACAACCCCATGCCCTCACTGAGACTTTGGCCATTGGTGTCCAAAGCCAATTGCACCGCTTCGGGATTGGTAGCGAAAAAATTGGATGGGCTCATCGCATCGATATATTGTCGAACCGCGAAGCGAAGCTGCCCCTTGGTTTTCTCGGCAAGAGGCGCTGCATCGACGGAGTCTTGCAAATAACTTGAATAGGCGAGGTAAGTGCGCTTCACCAAGTCAAAACGGGAGTCTTCACGCCATGCTTCACTTTTGAACCGCTTATCATCATCGTCGCTACCTCGCGAAGAAGAATCGCTCGGCACATTAAACACATTGGACCAAAACCCAGCCATCTGTTTGACATAGGTCTGTTGCATCTCGATGTAATGCTTCGATGCAGTCATGAATGTGTCCGCCGGATCCGTGCTTGAACCGTCGCTTTGGCCTGCGGTATTGGGTAAGGTGAATTGCCGCATCATTTCTTGTCCTGTGCGAAATAGCTCGGCAAGAAATTGTGCGGGGTCGTTCGATTGGTTATTCATTTGTTTTCCTTAACTCACCTATTTTAGGTAGAGGCAATGCCTCAAAAACCATCAGAACAAAAATCACGAATACGAAAAACAGAGGGGGACGTTGCAAGAAGCGGCAGCATCGAATTTGTTTCGATTTGCTATCTAATGCAGTTTGACGTGAGGCTCTGTCCTACGAGTGATTAGGCGCGCAATTGTATCCAATAAAACTTTGAAAAATCCATGCAGCGCCAATTCATGCATTTTATATAGTGATACATACATCAGGCGAGCGAAGTGCCCTTCGATCATAATGCTGCCGCCGACGAGACCGCCCATTAAATTACCTATAGTGCTGTAAGCACCGAAAGAAACGAGCGAGCCGAAGTCCTTGTAACGGAACGGTTCGACCTTCTTACCGTTAAGCCGCCTTTGCAAACTTTTATAAAGATAGGACGCTTGCTGATGTGCCGCCTGCGCACGAGGCGGAACAAGACGGTCTTTTCCAAACCATGGGCAAGCGGCGCAATCGCCGAACGCGAATATATTTTCATCGCGCGTCGTCTGCAAGCCCAGTGTTACAACCAACTGGTTCAAGCGATTCGTTTCCAATCCATCGAGGTCTTTAAGAAAATCCGGCGCTTTCACGCCTGCCGCCCAAACAATCAGCTCCGCAGGAATCAATTCACCTGTCTTAAGTAAGACGCCATTCGGCTTTATTTCAGTGACTCGTGCACCGATGTGAACTTTAACACCCAAATCATCGAGCAGCTTTGCCGTTGCTTCCGAAAAACGCTCCGGCAAACTAGGTAAAACCCGGTCCGCAGCTTCGATAAGATTAAGCTTAATATCTTTTTCAGGATCGATATTGTCTAAACCGAACGCTACTAATTGACGTGTCGTCCGATGCAGCTCAGCCGCCAATTCGACCCCGGTGGCACCGGCGCCTATGATGGCCACCTGTAATTGCTCAGGTCGTAACGGCTCAGTCTGAGTGTTTGCACGAATGCAGGCATTAACCAATCGCCGATGAAAACGATCCGCCTCTTCCTGGGTATCAAGAGAAATTGCGTATTCAGCCGCGCCAGGCGTGCCGAAATCATTGGTTAAACCACCAACCGATATCAATAACGTATCGTAGCTAATGGTACTGGCCGCGGTTATTTCATTTCCTTCATCGTCAACCACAAGGGACAAATGAACTATGCGCTGCGTGCGATCAAGTCCGGTCATCTCACCAAAGCGATATTGGAAACAATGCCAGTGGGACTGCGCAAGATAATCGAGTTCATATTGGCCGACGTCCATACTGCCCGCAGCGACTTCATGCAACTTTGGTTTCCACAGGTGAGTCCGCGATTTTTCAATGAGGGTAATCCGCGCTTTACCGCCCTTGCCAAGTTTGTCTCCCAATCGGGTGGCCAGTTCGAGCCCACCCGCTCCGCCGCCAACAATGACGATATGGTGCAAACGATTCGGTGGATCAGTAGCTACTCCACTGGCAGTTGTTTTTTTTCGTTTGATTACTTCCGTGCTATCACTTTTTGCCGCGCGCGCGGTAGTGCCGGGAATCGACATTATTTATTCATTATATTAATCGTATTAATAGAGCGCCTCTCCACAGGAAAATCCAGCTAAGGCATGAAAGAACCACTATCGCCGCGCACGATTTCTGTTCGACGACAAACGATGAAACTTGTTAAACGAACCTGCGGTGGCACCGGTTTGATACGTCTATAGCACCAATAAATTCCTTTTGCCATAAAACCTACGGTTTTTCCCTTTTCTAATGAAAGAAGCAAATAAAGAAAGGGAGTTGATGTGGTCTATGATTAGTAGTTAGGCATCCCAAGACGCTCACAGCCTTAATCCGGTTAAGAATGTAGTTTATCAACATTATTTGTCCGCCCCTTCCTAAAAGCCTAAGAAAATACCTTATTGCCGCGAATTACCCCTTGAAGCACCTGGATACCAGCTCGGATATTTTTCTGACAGCAATACATTTCTCAATCATAGGCGGCAGAGCAAAGGGAAAAGCGAACTTTTCAGAGCCCTAGCACTCTCAGACAAGGAGTGCTAATATTTTCTCCAAAAAGGAGTGCCCTACGATGACAGCTTTGAACTTACCTGTGCCTATCGCCAGCAGTCTTGAAAGCTATATAGCGACGGTAAACAGCATTCCCATGCTAAGCGCCGAGCGCGAGCTAGAACTGGGTAAGCGGCTCAAGTATGAAGACGATCTGACGGCAGCGCGGGAATTGGTGTTGTCGCATTTACGTTTAGTAGTATCGGTAGCCCGTCACTATATGGGCTATGGCCTTCCCCAAGCCGACTTGATTCAAGAAGGTAATATTGGGCTTATGAAGGCCGTTAAGCGATTCGATCCAGATCGCGGCGTACGCCTTGTATCTTTCGCGATGCACTGGATCCGCGCCGAAATTCATGAATTTATTTTGAAAAACTGGCGCGTAGTAAAAATTGCGACCACCAAGGCTCAACGCAAGCTTTTCTTTAACTTGCGGAGCATGAAAACCGGTCTCGGCACCTTGAATACCCATGAAGTACAGGAAATGGCGAAGACTTTGGGTGTGAAGCCACACGAAGTCATAGAAATGGAAACGCGCCTGCAAGGTCAGGATGTGCCGCTCGAATCCGGACCGGATGACAACGAAGATTGGGTAAGTCCAATCGCGTACTTATCCGATCCCGACGCGGAACCTTCCCGTATGCTGGAAGCGCATGAGTCAGAAAAACGAGGTGTAGGTAGTTTAGAAAACGCCCTGGAAACGTTGGACCCTCGCAGTCGCCGGATTATTGAAGCACGTTGGTTACAAGATAACGGTGGTGCGACACTGCACGAGTTAGCAGAAGAATTTGGTGTATCGGCGGAGCGTGTACGCCAAATCGAAGTTAAGGCGATGCAAAAAATGCGTGGGTTGTTAGGAGACGCTGCCTAAGTTTCGGAAAAATGCACAAGCAGCCTAGTAGGCTAAACGCCTGCTAGGCAATTTTTTTGTCTTAATTTTATCGTTCTTCGTCGCTTCATTGCCACGAGTACACGAGATACCCGGCGGCATGAGTCGCGTATCGGCGTCATGCGTGTAATAAAAAAGGTCGTACTGCTTAATGTTAATGTGCGGCGAACCTAGTAGATAAATTAGCGCAGCAACTATTTGAGAAGCTTTTGCAAATCAGCGCTTATTTTTTCCGCCGTCATTCCGTAATTGATGAAGAGTCGTAAGCGGCCTTGAGGATCAAATACTAATGTTCCCGCCGTATGGTCTATCGAATATTCATCCTGCGCTGCTCCAGATCGCTCTTCATAAAAGACATGGAAGTCTTTCGCAGTCTTCCGGATAGTGGCCTCGTCTCCATATAACCCTAAAAAATCCGGATTAAAAGCGGGTACATATTGCGCCAATACTTGCGGCGTATCACGTTTGGGATCCAACGTCACAAACAGCACTTGCACCCGTTTGCCGTCATTGCCCAACTGCTTAACCGCTCGCGCCGCATCAGCCAAGGTGGTAGGGCATACATCGGGACAATGGGTATAACCGAAAAAAAGTAATACGACCTTACCTTTGAAGTCAGCTAATGTTTTCACGTTCCCCGTAGGATCGGTAAGACGAAAGTCCGTAGCGTAATTCGCTCCGGTAATATCGATTGCATTAAAACCACTTTTCGTTTGCGCTAAATCGCACCCTGATAACATGCAAAAACACGCGGCAATAATGCCGAAAATAAAGGGCCGCTCGAAAAGCATATTGAAAATTTCTTTAACGAATCGATGCACTTCAGCTACTGGCTAAAAACGAAAGTAGTGGTCTACAAGAAGCGCCGCGAACAGCAAGGTGAGATAAGCGATAGAGTAAGCAAACGTCCTCTTCGCCAGCTCATCGTTGTAAGCACGATATATTCGAGCTGCGTAATACAAAAACATGCCATTCAGCAGTAATGCAGAAACGAAATAAATCAATCCTGTCATGCCGGTAGCAACCGGCATCAGGGTAACCCCCACCAATATAATTGTGTACAACAAGACGGAAAGCTGCGTGTATTTTTCCCCATGAGTTACCGGCAACATAGGAACGCCGGCTTTCGCATACTCGTTCTTTCTATATAACGCCAGCGCCCAGAAATGAGGCGGCGTCCAAGCAAAGATAATTAAGAAGAGCAACAATGCATCGTGCGAAACCTGGCCGGTAACCGCTGCCCATCCAAGCACTGGCGGCATTGCTCCCGATGCACCGCCAATAACAATATTCTGCGGCGTTGCAGGTTTCAAAATCACAGTGTAGATAACGGCATAACCAACAAAAGTGCATAGCGTTAGCCACATCGTTAGCATATTTACGTAAATAACCAACAAGCCCAAACCAGTGCCGCCGGTCAATACCGCAAGCAGCAATGTTTGTAGAGAGGTAATACTGCCGCGCACCGTGGGACGCGCACGTGTACGTGCCATCTTGGCGTCGATACGCTGCTCCACTAAGCAATTAATAGCAGCAGCCGCACCGGCCACCAAGGCGATACCGAGTGTCGCTGGAATCAGTATTTGCCACGGCACCATTCCCGGCGTGGATAAGAACATACCGATCACCGCGGTGAAAACGATCAACGAGACCACCCGAGGCTTGGTCAGTTGAAAGAACTGCGCCAATAAACTGGCACGAGGTTGAATAGCGAGGGTATCTTGCATGTTAGTCAAATCGCCGTGAATCTACTTGTTAAATAGTGGCTGCTATCGATGGATGCTTATCAGCCGTGGTTTGTCGTTCGACAATAGGCAAGCAGCGTAACGCAAAATTCACCGTTATCATGGTAACGATTAGTATCGCGGCGCCGGCGTTATGCGCAACAGCCAACCATAGCGGCAAGCTGAGATAAACATTGGCAATGCCAATCGCTATTTGTAACGTAAGCGCGCCTAGTAATGCCAATCCCAAATGCCGTGTCCGTTGCTGATGCAACAGCCGAAATACCAATATCCCTAATACCAATGTCGTCAACAACGCTCCCAACCTATGCATCCAATGAATCGCCGTTAACGCCGAAAACGACAGCAGATCACCATCCGCAGTCATGCCCAGCTCTCGAATCAAATGAAATGCATTGCTGAAATCCATCGGCGGCACCCAGTGGCCTTGGCACAGAGGTAAATCCGAACACGCTAATCCCGCATAGTTGGTGCTGACCCAACCACCCAATATCACTTGCATCACCAATACCACCAACCCCATGCGAGCCAAGCGCCGTGTCGTTGCAGACACGATCATGTTATTTACAACCTTCGGCCCAAATTGACGCAGTGCCAGCCATGTTAGTAACGATAATACCGTCAGCCCGCCGAGCAAGTGTGAGGTGACAATCACCGGTTTCAGCAGCAATGTTACCGTCCATTTGCCGAGCAATCCTTGAAACACAACAACCGCAATGAGCGCCAACGGGAGAACCGGCGATTGACGCAATACTTTGCGCTTTGCCCATCCAATTGCAGCAATCGTAATAATCAAGAGCCCGAGTGTAGAAGCGAAATAGCGATGCACCATTTCCTTCCATGCTTTAAGGAAACTTACGGGCCCTTGCGGCTGAGCCGCTTCCGCGGCAGCGATATTTTCGGCCGCATGCGCCGGCGTGACATGACCATAACATCCAGGCCAATCTGGACAGCCCAGACCGGCATCGGATAAGCGCACGTAAGCGCCAAGAACAACGACTGCAAAAGTCAAAAAAGCAGCCAATATGATAAGTTTTCGATACATAACCAGCTCTTCAATCGTTTAATGCATTAACCAATTTTTGAAACCGTAAGCAAACGCGTCAGATCCTTGATCATTCGTTTAGGATCTGGATTAGCCGGATAACGCAATACCAAGTTACCTAATGGGTCGATCAGAAACACGTGGTTACGTGCATCGACAGCAGTTCGCAACTGATTGAGCGTCTCAGCGCTTCCCTTCAATACAACTGTGCCTTCATATTCCTTCAGCGCCTTCATATCAATAGAAGCACCATCATCGACAATAAGGGCTCGAGCGATACGATCCATATATTTGCCTTCGGCCGTACGAACTTGGCGAATCAAATAAAGTTTCTCTTGGCAAGCCGCCGCGCATTCACCTGAATCGACAGTTAATAACACCCATTTGTCTTTCAAGGAATCGAGGCCGCCTCCTGCCATAGATTGCGAATTAGCTAACGACAGCGGCTTTGTCGGCAGCAATTCCCCGTAGTTCGTGAAATGGGTTGGCTTCCAAAAATAGTACGTCGCATAAGAAGCAAATAACGGCGAACTCATGACAACGATGATGAGGATTAACTTAAATTTCGGACTCATTAATTAGCTTCTTTACGCGTTGCGTGTTTACAAATAGATAAGTAGCAATTACTGCCGCCGAGAGTGCAAACCATTGGAAGGCATATCCCTGATGTTTGGTGATGCCAAATTCAGGATATTGCTGCACCGGTAAAAGCCCTTCGCCATTCCCAGTACTCTGGACCAGAATAACAGGAAGTAGTTGCAAGCCTGTCGCTCGTTCGTAACGCTCGAAGGTCACGTTTTGCCATACGAATCCTTGCACGGTATTCCCAGACAACTCTAAAAACCGCTTAACCGGCAACGCACCGTATCCTTGCACTTTAAGGCGCCCCCCCGGCACAGAGACTCGCGGTTCTGCCGGATATTCAGGCCCACGGGCAATCCAACCACGATTCACAAGCACATAATGCCGCTGGTCCGCTAAACGCAAAGGCGTCAAAACATAATAACCAGCCCGCTCGTTTTCCACCTGGTTATCGAGGAAAATCTGCTTGGCCGCGTCGAATTCACCTTCCGCCGTCAATTGGCGAAACTGCAAATGTTGCGCTTCAGCCCCTTCGCGCCCGGTCAATGCGATTGGCGGCTCCGTACGTACGACTTCGTACTGATGTTGTAATGCACGCTTTTCGTCTGCCCGATTCAATTGCCAACGGCCAAGGGCGCCGGTTAACGCCACCACGCATAACATTGCGATGGTAGGAATCCATCCCGGCGAAAACTCATAGGAACCGACACGAATTACAAATCCCATAAACCGGAACCCTGACTCATTGAGAATACTTCGCTCATGCCACTACACCGCCGTACTATATTTGTTGTATGCGTGTCATCCGACCACTTTGGATAACCACATCACCACATCAAGAAACTCAGCCGGTAACTTTATTTATCCATGACTACGCTAAAAAACTTTCGGCAAATTTTTAGTCATGTAGAGAAAACTTCGGTGTAGCAATGACTTCAGTGATCTCGTACACTGATCACCATTTTTCGACTTCAAATGGCACCATGAAAATCTTCGTCGTACTTTTACTCTTACTTGCCATCGGCAGTTTGGGAAGTGGACTTTTCTTTTTGATGCGGGATAAGGGACAAACCAACCGCACCGCCAAGGCGCTTACATGGCGCATCGGGATCTCAATTACCGCCTTTTTACTCATCATGGTCGGCTGGTACTTTGGGTTTATTCCAGTACACGGCGTCCAACCTTAATCAGCCACTTTATAAACGAAACAACGCCGCGCTAATTTTGCGCGGCGTTGTTACTTTGCATGCGCGAAACCGCGCAATTCAAGCCTATCTACAAGACATAAACAAAAATAAACAATCCTAGCCATACCACATCGACGAAGTGCCAATACCAGGCCACAGCCTCGAAAGCAAAATGGTGATCCGGCTTGAAGTGTCCCTTCATACAACGCAGCAGAATCACGATTAACATGATGCTACCGACAGTGACATGAAAACCATGAAAACCGGTCAACATATAGAACGTAGCACCATAAATACCGCTGGAAAGCTTTAGCCCTTCTGCGTATGCGTGCCCATATTCATATGCTTGAAATCCAAGAAAAGTTAGTCCCAACGCAACGGTCAGAAACATGCCTAATATCAATTGACCACGGTTATTCGCGCGCAATGCATGATGCGCCCAAGTAATGGTTACACCGGAGGTCAATAATAACGCGGTGTTAATAGCGGGAATGCCAGACCATGCCACCGTTGGTAAATGAATGTCCATGCCTGGACCTGCTGTCGGCCAGGCAGGTTTGAAATTAGGCCACAACAAGTTGTTGTCTATATCGCCCAACCATGGCACCGACATCTGGCGAGCGTAGTAAAGCGCCCCAAAAAACGCGGCGAAAAACATGACTTCAGAAAAAATAAACCAGCTCATGCTCCAACGGAACGATAAATCGACACGAGCATTATATTTACCGCCCTCGGACTCCCGTATCACATTGCCGAACCAGCCGAACATCATAAAAAATAATGTCAGCAGCCCTAAGCCTAATACGCCAAGACCAAACTTCATACCGGCCAAATAAAGAATGAAACCGACGGCAGTTGTCAGCAAGGCCATTGAGCCAACGATCGGCCAATGGGAAGGCTGAGGAATGTAGTAACCGCCTGCGTTATGGGTGCTCATGCAAACTCCCTGATAATTTCTTAATGTGTTAATCAGCTCCGCTTTTCCGCGGTAATATCAAAAAACGTATAGGCCAGAACAATATTTTCCATGCCCTTAGGCAAATCGGGAGCAACCACAAAAACCACGGGCATTTCCCGTGATTCGTGTGGCTGGAATGTCTGATTGCTAAAACAGAAACACTGTAGCTTAGTCAGATACTTTTCCGCTCCAGCCGGCCCATAGCTGGGAACAGCTTGACCTACCAATACATGGTCCGTCGTATTAACGACTCGATATCGAATCGTCGTGACTTGTCCCGGATGAATGCGAACCTGATGCTCAACAGGTTCAAAACGCATCGGTGCGTTTTGATTAACTGCCGACACAAATTCCACCGTTACATTCCGTGTCAAATCCACCTGCGAATTGCTCGCCGCAAAATTGACATCGCGACTATCGTCTATACCCACCACTTCGCAAATCTTGCGATACATCGGCACCATCGCAAACGCAAAGCCTCCCATCAATAAAATGATGAGGAGTAACTTGCGCAGCATAATCTGGTTTTGCGTAGCTACCGAGATCACAATCTTTGCAGAACCGTTCCAATAAACATCACTGCCACGACCAACAACAGGACGGTGAGAGTGACATAGCGGTTACGACGTGTTGCCATAATTTTCTATGAGAGGCGAGGCAAGCCATCGCCTCTCGTTTACATATTACTTAATAACAGGAGGGGTTTCGAAGCTATGGTAAGGTGCCGGCGTCGGCAACAAAGTCCACTCAATCGAATCCGCACCTTCCCAGGGCTTATCCGCAGCCTTCGCACCACTCTTGATACAACTCAGCACGTTGTAGAAAAACAGCAATTGGCTAATGCCTAACACAAATGCACCAATCGTTGAGATCGCATTGAACTCGGCAAATTGCAATGCATAGTCCGGAATCCGGCGCGGCATTCCTGCTAGTCCGAGAAAATGCTGAACGAAGAACGTCAAGTTAAAGCCGATTGCAGTCAACCAAAAATGCCATTTCCCTAAGGTCTCGTTGTACATCCGGCCAGTCCACTTCGGTAGCCAAAAATACACACCAGCCATAATCGACAACACCGCACCACCGAACAATACATAGTGAAAATGCGCCACTACGTAATAGGTGTTATGCAAAGTAATATCCACCGGAGTAACAGCCAGTACCAAGCCGCTAAATCCGCCCAGCGTAAACATCACTAGAAAACCCAAAGCAAAAAGCATCGGGGTTTCGAAAGTCATTGAACCCTTCCACATCGTGGAGATCCAGTTGAAAATCTTCACGCCTGTCGGCACGGCAATCAGCATCGTGGCATACATAAAGAACAATTGGCCAGAGGCGGGGAAGCCCACCGTAAACATGTGGTGCCCCCAAACGATGAACGACAGAATCGCGATCGAAGCCGTTGCATAAACCATGGACGCATAACCAAACAGTGGCTTACGAGCGAACGCCGGAATGATTTGGGAAATAATACCGAACGCAGGCAAAATCATGATGTACACCTCTGGATGCCCGAAGAACCAGAAAATGTGCATGAACATGGTTGGGTCGCCGCCGCCGGCTGCATTAAAGAAATGTGTGCCGAAATGACGATCGGTAAGCAACATCGTTACCGAACCCGCCAATACCGGCATTACCGCGATCAAGAGATAAGCAGTAATTAACCAGGTCCAAACGAATAGCGGCATTTTCATCAACGTCATGCCGGGTGCGCGCATATTCAGAATGGTGGTGATGATATTGATCGAGCCCATGATGGACGATGCGCCCATGATGTGGATCGCCAGGATCGTCATATCAACCGAAATACCTTGCTGAATAACCAGCGGTGGATAGAGCGTCCATCCGGATGCGGCCGCTCCACCCGGCACAAAGAAAGAAGAGAATAGCAGCAGAGCTGCCGGCGGCATCAGCCAGAAGCTCCAGTTATTCATACGAGCAAATGCCATATCTGGCGCACCGATTTGCATTGGGATTAGCCAGTTCGCAAATCCAACGAAAGCCGGCATCACTGCGCCGAAAATCATGACGAGTGCGTGTACAGTGGTCAGCGAATTGAAAAACTCGGGACGCACGAATTGAAGGCCGGGCTGAAACAACTCAAGGCGAATCAGCAGCGCCATTGCGCCGCCGACGAAAAACATAATCAACGCAAACCACAGGTACAGCGAACCGATGTCTTTGTGGTTCGTCGTCGTGACGTAATGTTTTAGCGTACCGAAAAAACCTTCGGGCCCGTGGTGATCATGCCCATGATCGTGAGCGTGGGTGGCTGACATCTGATCTCTCCGTATCCTAAAATTACTTCCGTGCCGATTTAATATCGGCAGGCTGAATTACCTCACCGGTCTTGTTACCCCAAGAATTGCGCTCGTAGGTAACCACGGCTGCAATTTCTGTATCGCTAAGCTGTTTGCCGAAGGCTTGCATAGCCGTGCCGGCCTTACCATTCAATACAGTATTGATGTGGTCCGCTTTAGGTCCGGTAGCAATTTTAGAGCCGTTAAGCGCGGGGAATGTTCCTGGTATACCCATGCCATTGGCCTGGTGACAAGCTTGGCAATTGGCGGCATAAACTTGCTGCCCTTTCGCCTTCAACTCATCGAGCGTCCATACTTTACTTGGATCTTCAGCGCTAGCAGCCGCTTTTTTCTTTTGCTCATCGGTCCAAGCTTTGTAGTCCTCTTCGCTCTTGGCAACGACCGTAATGGGCATGTAACCATGTTCCTTACCGCAAATCTGACTACATTGACCTTTGTAAACGCCGGGTTTATCTACATTGATCCAGACTTCTTTAATGAAGCCCGGGATACCATACTGATTAACACCCAACTGCGGTACATACCAACCATGAATCACGTCATTGGCAGTTATCAGCAGTCTCACTTTTTTGCCTGCGGGCACAACCATTGGGTTATCAACTTCCAGCAAGTACTCGGGATTTTTTTGCGCAGTAGCAGGTGCATTAGGCTCACCGATTTGATCGCGAGGCGTTTTCAAGTTACTAAAGAAACGTACGCCGTCTTGCATGTAGTCGTACTCCCACTTCCATTGATAGCCGGTGACCTTAATAGTCATATCGGCATTACCGGTGTCCTTCATTTCCAACACGGTTTTGGTAGCGGGGATAGCAAGCGCCACAAGAATCAAGAAGGGAATAACCGTCCAAATAATTTCGACGGTGGTGTTTTCATGGAATTGCTCGGCTTTGTGGCCAACCGACTTGCGATGTTTCAGCAATGCCAAAAACATCCATCCGAACACAACAACGAAAATAATTGCACAGACAACCAAAATATACAGATGAAGGTTGTAGATCTGATGAGCAATGACGGTTTTAGGCGGTGGAATGTTAACGTCGTAACTGGCAAAGCTTCCCCCGGAAAGCATTGCCAGCGACATGGCCGAAAGACACCACTTCAATAGCTTGTTATGCATCATAGTCCCGTAATTTTACTGATTCACAATTCTGAGTCGGCCCTCAAGCTCCCTGGACCAAACTAAACGCTGTTCCTCACTCATCAAGCGGCCAATCGCCACCTCTTTACCGTGTGAACGCAGCGCAAGCGTACATCCTCGACCATGCAAGCTCATTCGGCGTACCAAGTGCGCCCATGCCCGATTAAATTCGACTCGGCAGCTAGCACCCCTATCACTTGCCTCTATGCATATGGCGTCGTTATCAATTGTGAATCGCTCGAAATCACCATCCCGCCGCGAGATCACATAAAACGCCACACCTAGCGCCACCATCTCTAAGCCCGCAAAAGGCAATACCAACCACGCGCCGATTAAAGTGAATCCGGCTGCGACGATTAGAATGTTCGAGAAAATCAGCGCCAGAAAAACAAGACGGCCAACCGGAGAGAGCGACTTATTAAACACAGTCGTTCGAGAATATTCTCCCGGCATTCCCGAAAGTGAGGAGTCCATCCTTGCGATGCCTCGAAGAAGAGGAAACTCAAGCGCTTGTTGTGTGCTGATCGAAAAACCGCGCAACGATAGCACAGCGCGCCCCTCAATGACAAGCCGCAGAGGCCTTAGTTTCCCTCGACATCTTGGCCGGAACCCTCTTCTGGTCCGGCGGTGGAGGGCTCTGCGCTCGGAACTCGATAATCTTCCGCCGCCCAATGGCCTAGGTCGATCATTTTGCAGCGCTCTGAACAAAACGGGCGAAATCGATTTTCAGGCGTATAAGAAGCGGGCTTACCGCATAAAGGACAACTAACCAACTTCGTATTGGACTGCGGCATAAAATGACACCGTAATAACGACTACAAATTACAAAAAGTCAGCTCGAACTCTATATCGTGCTCAACCAGCTTAGGTCTCGGCGACTTGTCCGGCGCAATGAATCGAATATTGAGCGCATATTTATTAGCGCTTATTTCAGGAACGCATGGATAATCCTGCCGTAAAACGAGTCGCAACATCTGCGCCTGCTTCCCTGCCGGCATTTGTCGGAATACACCTTGATAAGCAACCAAGGGAATCGGCTGAGCGCTTTCCCTTAACAAGCGAAGCACTAGGCGCAATGCTTCTGCGATAGGCAACATGGGCATTAGCCATTGATCTAGATCTTGGCGACGAATGTCGGGAGACTGATGCAGCCAATAGTGATAAGAAGGCAAATCAAACTCGCACACACCACCGGGGATACCTGTGCGCTGCTTAATGCTCATCAACCACTCATTGTCACGCAAATGCTGGCCCGTCTTGCCTGGGAGATTCAGTAAGGTGGCATACAGGCGATTAGTATCGGACAGAACAGATTCCAACACGGGCCTAGAAATTGCTGGATTGTCACGCAGCATTTCCAATACGTGCTTCTGTCGGTCCAATTCCTGTAAAAGATCGGATTTAAGGTCCGCGCGACTGGCGACCTCCAAAATCTCGAACAGCGCAACCAGGGCAACATGGTGATCCTGGCTTGCAGCATTAGCGGAGAAGTAGAGAACCTTATCGTATAGGTCCTCTAACCGCAGCAGCGTTCTTATGCGCTCATTGAGAGGGTACTCGTAAGTGATCACGCCAGCAGGCCATATCGATAATGGCGCAATTTTGAAGCAACCAGCTTCATTTGACAAACGATTCAGAGCCATATCGCTTAAAAAAGTTTGACGTTCGGCCGGAATAGAAAAAAAGCTTCGCCAATGAAGCCTTACGCAGCATCGATATTCACTGTATTCATCGATAAATCGCTCATCGCAAGCCCATGACAATAATCATTCGATTGGGTTTCCGCTTATCGCGTGAGCCAAAGCCAAATATCGCTGATGCAACGAATTTACCTGAGGCACTAAGCTCGCGACATCTCCGTTGTTATCAATAACATCATCCGCAGCAGCCAGTCGTTCGTCACGGGTAACCTGAGAAGCCATAATGGCTCGAACAACATCCTCGGTAAAACCACTGCGCGCCATGGTTCTCGCCAATTGAGTCTGCTCATCGCAGTCGACCACAAGAACTCGATCCACACGCGCACGGTAATCCTTGGATTCGATCAATAATGGCACCATCAATATGCCATAAGGAGAGGTGGCTTGCGCTAAACGCTGCAAGCCAATCTCTCTAATCAACGGATGAAGAATTGCCTCTAGCCGCTGCTTAGCACTCCCATCAGAGAAAACCAGCTCCCGCATTGATCTTCGATCGAGGCCGCCTAGAGAATCAACGCAGGCTACTCCGAAGACCTTAATAATTGCCGGCATTGCGGCACCGCCGGGCGACGTCAATTCGTGAGCGATGGCGTCGGTATCCACAACCACGACGCCCAGATCGACGAATAGATTAGCCACGGTGCTTTTGCCGCTGCCAATGCCACCCGTAAGGCCAAGTATCAACTTAGGCCCGGCAGACATCTCTCAATGCCCGAACGCGAGATATGCCCGCATCGCGTCTTGCCCCCAAACCATAGCAATTAAACCGGCTACCGCAAGATAAGGCCCGAAAGGAATCGGCACATTGCGGCCGTGCCGGGCAAAAATAATGAGTGCAATACCAACAACCGCGCCAACACCGGCGGAAAGTAAAATGACGAAAGGCAATATTTGCCATCCAAGCCAAGCGCCTATGGCCGCCAACAACTTGAAGTCACCATATCCCATACCCTCCTTGCCGGTTATCAGCTTGAATAACCAGTAGACCGACCACAAAGCCAGATAGCCCGCCGCCGCACCAATAACAGCAGAAGATAGATCTGCAGCAAACACTCCTCGAATATTTACCAGCAAACCAAGCCACAGCAGCGGCAAGGTAATATCATCGGGCAACAACTGCGTATCAAAATCAATAAAAGTGAGCGCAATTAGCGCCCAGGCAAAAACGATTGCAAATATACCGGCCGCCTCAAAACCAAAATGCCAAGCCAAAGCACCGGAAAAAAAACCGGTTACCGCTTCCACTAGCGGATATCGAGCGCTAATAGCCGCCTTGCAATTGGCGCAACGCCCTCGCAGGAATAAATAACTCACGACAGGAATATTTTGCAACGCTGTGATTGGACTCCCGCACGAAGGGCAGGAAGAGCGGGGGGTAACTAGATTGTAATTTGCGGTCTCTTCACCGATGGCTGCCTCGCCGTTGATATCGGCACATTGCGCCCGCCAAGTCTGCTCCATCATTTTAGGCAAACGGTGAATGACAACATTAAGGAAACTACCAACCAATAAGCCAAGCATAGTCGCCACCGCAATAAATATCGGCGGCGATTGCTCCAAAACTTGGAGAAAAGTCAATTTGCGAAGTCCAATGTAGAAAACCTTAGGTCGTAAGGCGTGATTTTCGTGCAACGCGTTGGGCATCCGCACCTTTATTTCAAAATAACAAGGTGCAGGTACCGCGCTTTAATATCACCTGGAAAGCCGCTTATGAGCGCGGCTTCCAGACATAGAAATCGAGCGTTTATCCGCCGACGATAGAACCCATTTTGAAAATCGGCAAATACAGCGCAATTACGAGTCCGCCGATAAGCGTTCCCAATACCACCATAATGAGCGGCTCCATCAAACTTGCCAGCGCATCGACCGCATCGTCCACTTCACGTTCGTAGAAATCAGCGATTTTTCCCAGCATGCTGTCCAATGCGCCAGACTCTTCACCAATGGCTGCCATTTGCAGAACCATATTGGGAAACACTTGTGCATTTTGCATCGCTACGGTCAAACTTGTACCGGTGCTTACCTCTCCTTGAATTTTCTTCGTAGCCTCGAAGTAAACATAATTTCCCGCAGCACCCGCAACAGAATCCAGCGCCTCCACCAACGGAACACCTGCAGAAAACATCGTTGCCAAGGTACGGGCCCAGCGAGCCACAGTAGCTTTTTGGATAACAGGCCCGAAAATCGGCAACTTCAAAAACCAGCGATCAAGAACCGCCTGCATATGAGTTGACCGTTTCCAGGTATAAAAAAACGCGTACAGGCTGCCACCGATAGACCCGAAGATAGCCCACCAATACTCAACAAAGAAATCGGACAAGTTGATCACGATTTGCGTTGGTGCCGGCAAATTGGCGCCAAAGCCGCTGAACATTTCTTTGAACGCCGGTATCACGAAAATCATAATAACGGCGGTAATAATGAAGGCGACGACAATAATGGATATCGGATAAAACAGCGCCGACTTGATCTTGCCCTTAATGGCTAAAATCTTCTCTTTATACGTCGCCAAACGATCCAGCAAACTATCGAGAATACCGGCTTGCTCACCCGCATTCACCAGGTTGCAAAATAGCGCATCGAAATAAAGAGGATGACGACGAAAAGCTTGCGTCAGGCTGCTTCCCGTTTCTACGTCTGATTTGATATCCAGCAACAAACGACTGACTTTAGGATTGCTATGTCCCTTCCCGACAATATCGAACGCCTGCAATAAGGGCACGCCGGCCTTCAACATCACGGCCAACTGGCGCGTAAAAAGCGCAATGTCTTTTTCATTGACGGATTTACCGCCGCTTAGTCTTTGCTTTTTGATCCTAGTGACATTTATGCCCTGGCGCCGCAAAGTGGAAGAAACAACCGCCTCGCCGCCGGCGCGCATTTCCCCCTTGACTGTCTTCCCGGTTTTATCCCGCCCTTCCCATTGGAAGTTATAGAGTTTGGCAGCACTTGTATCTTTCGTATCTTTCCGTACCGCGGCTGTGGCCATTTGTTACCCCATCTATTGATTGGTTATCGCTTCTACTTCCTCGAGTGATGTAACACCCTGCTTAACCTTCAGCAAGCCCGACTGACGCAAATCTCGCACACCTTCCCGCTGCGCTTGGTCGGCAATATCGATCGCGTTGCCGTTGGTCATGATAATGCGATTGATTTCATCCGAAATGGGCATGACCTGGTAAATACCAACCCGCCCCTTATAGCCGGAACCTTTACAAATATCGCAACCGACATGGGTATAGGGCTGCCAACTACCATCCAAATCTTCTTCGGCAAACCCTGCTTGCAACAGCACCTCCGGCGGGAGATCTACCGGGCGCTTACACGAGCAGAGTTTGCGCCCCAATCGTTGTGCCGTAATCAAAATAACCGAGGATGCGATATTGAACGGTGCAATGCCCATATTCAAAAGACGAGTCAATGTCGTCGGCGCATCGTTGGTGTGCAATGTCGAAAGAACAAGGTGACCTGTCTGGGCTGCTTTCACGGCGATTTCACCGGTTTCCAAGTCACGGATTTCGCCCACCATGATGATATCCGGGTCTTGCCGGAGAAAAGATTTCAAAGCTGCGGAAAATGTCAGCCCAGCCTTATCGTTTACGTTCACCTGGTTGATCCCGGGCAAGTTTATTTCCGCGGGGTCTTCAGCCGTGGAAATATTAATACCCGGCTTATTAAGTAAATTGAGGCAAGTGTATAGCGAAACAGTCTTACCACTACCGGTTGGCCCGGTTACCAAAATCATTCCATACGGCCGCCCGATCGCATGCAACATAGCCTCTCGCTGATCCGGTTCATACCCTAATGCTTCAATACCCAGAGTGGCGCTAGAAGGATCGAGAATCCGCATCACGATCTTCTCGCCGAACAACGTGGGCAATGTGCTGACCCGGAAATCGATGGCGCGCGTTTTGGATAAAATGAGTTTCATCCGGCCATCTTGCGGGACCCGTTTTTCGGAAATGTCCATTTTGGAAATAACCTTCACCCGGGACGCCAGCTTCTCTTTAATAACCAGAGGAGGCTGAGCCACCTCCTGCAAAATGCCATCGGTTCGATAACGAATCCGATAAAACTTTTCGTAGGGCTCGAAATGAATGTCCGAGGCACCGCCGTGAATAGCATCGAGCAGGATTTTCTGTAGATACTTAACCACCGGTGCATCGTCGACATCGCTGGATTCTTCGGCAGGCGGCTGTCCCTCTTCAAGCATGGCATCAGCACCAAGGTCGAAGTCCTCGGTAACCATGGAATCCAGGGCTTTACCGCTGGATTCCCCCATCTTGCGAATAACACTCGCCAGCTTGACGTCTTCAACGATCACCGGCTCGACTACCAATCCGGTCGCAAACTTGATTTCGTCCAGAGCTTGCTGATTAGTTGGGTCGGAAACAGCAAGGTAGAGCCGATTGCCACGTTTGCCTAAGGGCAATACTCGATGGCTAGAAATAAATTTAGCTTCGATTAAATTTTTTGGTACTGAATCGAAGTCGACCGCAGCAAGATCTAGCTGCGGATAACCAAAGGTATGCGCAGCAAATTGACATACCTCGGTGGACTTGAGCTTCTTAGATTGGATCAGTTGCTCGATAAAAGTGATATTGGCTTTCCCTGCTTCCGCTTGAATTGCCTTGGCGTCGGCCTCTTGCAGCCTACCCTGAAGAACGAGCGCTCGAGCAAAGGGGCTTAGACTTGTGGAAGGAGCAGCTGCGGCCATGGGAACGGTTCTTTAAAAGATGCCAAATATCCTTATCATGCCCAGGTTTATATGTTTTTTCAAATGTAATTGTTTAGGCTTCGCCCTCTAGCAAACAGGGGCCTATCAGCCGACGTCAATACCGAACCATCCTCAACATAACGCATAAAGGAAATGAAACCGCAGATTTCTTTAAGATTGCGGACGATGCCCGTGAAAAATCCTCACCATACGAACCATTCGATCCTGCGTTTGGACAATCTCCACCGGGCAACCGGAAATTTTCAGCGAAGTTCCCGGTTCGGGAATGTCTTCAAGACGCTCTAGAATAAGTCCATTGATGGTCTTGGGCCCATCTAAAGGAAACTCCAAACCAAATTTTCGATTAAGAATACGCAGCGGAGTACGGCCTTCAACCAAAATGCTCCCATCAGAACGATCGATCGTTAACCCGCCGCGAGAAGGCGATTGGCTCGTAAACTCGCCAACAATTTCTTCCAAAATATCTTCCAGCGTCAGCAATCCCTGAATTTCACCATATTCATCCACTACTAACCCCATGCGACGCTGGTTTTCTTGAAAGTTTTGCAACTGCGTAAATAACGGCGTTCCTTCCGGGGTGAAATAGGGTCGCCGCAAAATCTCGCGCAGCATCTCACGCGACAATTCTCCGCTACGGGTTTGATGCAACACTTGCCGCACATGCAAAATGCCAACGGTGTTATCGAGCGAACCGGCGCAAACCGGCAAACGCGTATGATTGGTCGTCGCTAAGCTTTCGCGTATTTCCTCAATGGGCGCGTTCAGATCAATTGACTCGATTTGCGCTCGCGGCGTCATTACGTCATCAACGGTAATATCTTCCAATTCAAACAAATTGCTCAAGATGTGACGGTGTTTGGCGGGAATATAATGGCCGCCTTCCATGACCAATGTTCGTAACTCCTCCATGGTCAAATTGGTATTAGCCCCTTGTGCAGGCTTTAACCTCAGCATCCACAACAACGCTTTTACGAAAAGATTAACGAACCAAACCACCGGGTAAGCCAGTTTGAGTAAGGGAGCCAATACAAAACTGGACGCCAAGGCGATTACCTCGGGATAAGAAGCCCCCACCACTTTAGGCGTTATTTCCGAGAAAACCAGAATCAAAAAAGTAATGCCGAGCGTCGCAATACTTAACGCCCACTGGCTATCGCCTAAAAGACGAACGGTAAGTACTGCGGATAGAGTCGCCAATGCGGCGTTTAACAAGCTATTGCCAAGCAAAATAACCCCAAGCAGCTTGTCGGTGTTATTCAGCAATTGAGTGGTGAGGCGTGCTGCCTTAGAACCCTCCTTTGCCAAGTGACGCAATCGATAACGATTCAGCGCCATCATACTGGTCTCGGCAATGGAAAAAAAACCGGAAAGAACAAGCAGCACAACGAGCGCAATCAACATTGCGCCAATAGGTATATCGTCCAATGGGATTAGCGGAAGTTAATGAGGTTTAAAGTATTGAGGCATAGATAGTGAGCAGTCAATAACGGCGCAAAATCACTTCCAATACAAACTTGCTGCCCACATAAGCCAGCACTAAAAATCCGAATCCGGAAAGTAGCCAGCGAACGGCCGATTGGCCTCGCCACCCCCAAAAGTGCCGTCCAAGTAATAAAAGACTAAAGATTAACCAGGCGATAAAGCCAAACACCATGTGATGGGAAAATTTGAATGGCTTCCCGAATAACGCCTCGGAAAAAAACAAGCCGCTCAGCAGAGTCAGCGTCAACAATACAAAGCCGACAAATAAAATACGGAAAGTGAGCCGTTCCAAGGCCATTAACGGAGGCAAATCGTTCAACAAAGCGGGTAAACGCCCCTTGTGCCGCAATCCTCTCTCGAGCACCCAAAGCAACAAGGCATGGAATGCCGCCACGGTAAGCAATCCATAGCCCACCATAGAAATTACCAAATGGGCTTTAAACCAAGACATGCCCGCGTAACTGAGAACATGCTGCGCATTCATAAAATAGGGCAGCGTTACGCAAATCGCGGCGATTGGCAAAACAAGATTCTGTAGCGCCCCGACGCGCACCCAATGACTTTCCACCCAATAAATAACGACAGTCAACCAAGCAATCAAGGACAAGGCCGTTCCCAAATTCAAATTGAATCCGGTCTCGCCCAGCATATCGCGAGCAAGCAAGAACGCATGCAGTATTAAGGCAACCGGAAGCAATAAGCGTCGCCAGACGGCCTGCGTCTCGACAGCCGCAGGCGATTCAGGAAATGTACGTAGCCGAGGCGCCTTGAGCCAGGCAAAAATAGCCAGCGCCATGTAAAGCATCGCGGTGATAGAATAAAATAGAATTTCGAGCATTGCGCAGAAACGTCGGCTTCTCAAGAATCACAGTATTCGGTCCGCGAAGTCTACACCATCTCCCCTCGCAAGGCAGGCCACCCAACGAAAGCATTCAGAGACTTTTCATGTTCGATAACCTTACGCAACGATTAGGACACCTCGTAAAAACGCTGCGCGGCGAAGCACGCCTTACCGAGAGCAATATCCAAGATGCGCTACGCGAAGTGCGTATGGCGTTGCTAGAAGCCGATGTGGCATTGCCCGTCGTCAAAGATTTCATTACTAGCGTTAAAGACAAGGCGCTAGGACAAGAAGTCATAAAAAGTCTCTCGCCCGGTCAAGCCTTGATCGGTGTCGTACATCAAGAGCTCACTCGTTTAATGGGCGAAAGCAATGCCGGCCTCAATCTAGCAACGACGCCGCCGGTAGTCATTTTAATGGCCGGCCTACAGGGCTCCGGCAAAACCACGACAAGCGGAAAGCTTGCGAAGCTTCTTAAAGAACAGCAAAAAAAGAAAGTGCTGCTAGTCAGTTGCGACGTTTACCGTCCGGCCGCTATCGAGCAATTAAAAACATTAGCGGCACAATTGGAAGTCGAATTTTTCGCCTCATCTCCCGATCAAAAACCCGTTGATATCGCTAACGCGGCATTGGACCACGCACGAAAGCGTTTTTGCGACGTACTCATCGTCGATACGGCCGGCCGCTTGAGCATAGACGAAGCAATGATGGCGGAAATTCGCGATTTACACGCAGCGCTGCTTCCTGCGGAAACCCTGTTCGTCGTCGACGCCATGCAAGGTCAGGATGCAGTGAATGTGGCTAAAGCATTCGGCGATGCGCTGCCTCTTACCGGAGTAGTCCTAACAAAGCTGGATGGCGACGCCCGTGGCGGTGCGGCATTGTCGGTGCGGCATGTCACCCAAAAGCCGATCAAGTTCGCGGGTGTCGGCGAAAAACTCACCGGACTAGAGCCGTTTCATCCAGAGCGAATGGCATCGCGCATTTTAGGAATGGGCGATGTGCTCTCCCTGATCGAGCACGCCAAAGATCATATCGATCAGCAGGAAGCCAAAAAACTTGCCGAGAAACTCAAAAAGGGCAAAGACTTCGATTTGGAAGACTTCAAAGCCCAAATTGTTCAAATGAAAAAAATGGGTGGCGTTTCAGCATTGATCGATAAACTGCCAGCGCAATTTGCCAATGCCGCCACAGCCGCCCCGGGCGCCGACGAAAAAGCCATTCGACGAATCGAAGGCATCATTAATTCGATGACCCCACGCGAACGGCGCAAACCGGACATTATTAAAGCGTCCCGCAAACGCCGAATTGCCGCAGGCGCCGGCGTTCAAGTACAAGAAGTAAACCGGTTGCTGAATCAATTCGAGCAAATGCAAAAAATGATGAAGCAAATGAGCAAGGGCGGCTTGGCAAAGCTTTTACGCGGAATGAAAGGACAGTTTCCGGACCTCCTCCCCTAACGTGGTTTGCTCTAAAAAAGCCGAATAAACACTCCCGCAAAAACGGGAGTGTTGCGAAAAACACAAAAACTCCAGTAAAATTCCGCTCTTTTTCGCGAAAACCAGAACAGGATTCAGCCATGGTTGTTATTCGTCTCGCCCGCGGCGGCTCTAAAAACCGCCCGTTCTATAATGTCGTGGTTACCGATTCTCGGAATCGCCGCGATGGGCGCTTCATCGAGCGCGTTGGTTTCTACAACCCATCAGTACCGGAAGGCCCGGACCATATGCGCGTCAACTTAGACCGCATCGCCTTTTGGCAAGGCAAGGGTGCCCAGTTGTCAGACGCCGTACAGAAATTGGTCAAGCGTGGCAGCAAAGCCGTACTCGCCAGCTAAAGACATCGTTGTAATGGGGCAAATCATTGCCCCGCACGGTATCAAAGGCTGGGTAAAGCTGAAAGTTTTCACCGAGACACCCGACAGTTTGCTCGACTATCCTATTTGGTGGTTAAACACCCGAACTGGATGGCAGGAATTCAAAGTGGCGGAAGCTGAGTGGCGTGATGCCGGCGTAGCTGCACATTTTGAGAACTGTAACGATAGAAATACGGCGGAAACGCTAAAGGGTCTACAGGTCGGTATTCCCCGTCCTGATTTTCCGGAACCTGAGCAAGGCGAATACTACTGGACCGATTTGATAGGCCTTGCTGTCGTCAATAAGCAAGACCAGTCGCTGGGAGTAGTCGATAATCTCATGGAAACCGGCGCCAACGATGTTTTGGTTGTCGTCGAGAAAGACGTTGGCGAGTTGCCGGAGACCGCAAAAAGAACGGAGCGGTTGATTCCCTATATCGCCCCCGTCATCGTATCGGTGGATTTGCTTAAGCGCCGGATAGTCGTGGACTGGGATTTGGATTACTGAGGTGTTATTCGACGTCATTACCTTGTTTCCACCAATGTTCGAAGCGATAACGAAATACGGCATCACTCGCCGAGCGTTGGAACAAGGACTGTGGTCGTTAGCGTTGTGGAATCCGCGCGATTTCACTATCGATAACTATCGAACCATCGACGATAGGCCCTACGGTGGTGGTCCGGGAATGGTAATGTTGGCGGAACCGCTGGAAGCCGCCATTAAGGAAGCAAAACGGCGGCAAATGAATGCGGGTGTAGATAAACCCAAAGTAATTTATCTATCACCGCAGGGTGCTAAGCTTGATCACCCGACAGTAAAGCGTCTTTTGATGGAGCCGGGATTGATACTCTTGGCGGGCCGGTATGAAGGAATCGACGAAAGATTGATTCGGCGCCAGGTTGATGAAGAAATTTCCATCGGCGATTTTGTGTTATCCGGCGGCGAGTTACCGGCCATGAATTTGATCGATGCGATCGTCCGGCAATTGCCGGGAGCATTACGCGATAGCGATTCGGCTGAACAAGATTCCTTCGTTGATGGTCTTTTAGATCATCCGCACTACACGCGGCCCGAAATGTACGAAGGCGAGCCGGTGCCCGCGGTACTGTTATCGGGCAACCATGCCGATATCATTCGCTGGCGCCGCAAGCAGTCACTGGGACGAACCTGGCTACGGCGGCCGGATTTGTTGGAAGGCCGTGAGCTCAGTAAACAAGATTTACTTCTGCTTGATGAGTTCAGGCAGGAAAACGAAGTTGCGACGAACGGCGCATATAGCGCCGGCATCTAAACAACGTGGAATGGATGACGTAAAATCCATCTGCACAATAAACTGCGCACATCAGGTGGCGACCTGCGCTGTGCGCCAGACCTGGCAATATCCAGGTCGAATTATTTTTGATAAGGAGTGACGCATGAATCTCATCAGCATACTTGAGCAGGAAGAAATCGCCCGCCTCGGCAAAACCATTCCTGATTTCGCCCCCGGCGATACCGTTGTGGTCAACGTCAACGTAGTTGAAGGTGAACGTAAACGTGCCCAGGCCTACGAAGGCGTAGTAATCGCCAAAAGAAACCGTGGTCTCAATAGCTCATTCATCGTCCGCAAAATTTCCAGCGGCGAAGGTGTAGAGCGTACTTTCCAAACCTATTCACCGCTGATCGCCTCGATCGAAGTAAAACGCAAAGGCGATGTACGTCGCGCCAAGCTTTATTATCTGCGTCAGCGCTCCGGTAAGTCGGCTCGCATCAAGGAAAAATTGACGCTCCGTACCGTAGTAGCAGCAAAAGCCGAATAAAACCGGCGGTTGCAAAAACAAAAAGGAGCGGCATGCCGCTCCTTTTTGTTTTGTGAGAATGCCAAGAGATATACTTCAGCCAGTAAAACTTTTCGGCCAGTCTTGTTTGAAGATAACAGAAACAAAATCGCACATTGATATCCAACCTGCCATGACTGAATTCCAGGCTCGTGTTGCGACACCATTCGCAGTGCTAGGAATTCGCGCCGATGATCGCTTTGTCATAGGCATTGAATTTTTGCCGATATCAACTCCCATTTTAGTGCCGCACAAAAACAGCATTGCCTATCTTGCTTGCGTGCAATTAAACAGTTATCTAGATAATCCTCGCTTCCAATTCGACTTGCCACTTCGATTATTAGGTACGGCGCGCCAAATTCAAACGTGGCAAGCCATACAATCCATCAGAAGCGGCGAGACCATTACTTACGGTGAACTAGCATCACGCGTGCAGTCGGTTCCGCGAGCAGTCGGCCAAGCCTGTGGCCGCAATCCGATTCCCGTGGTTATTCCTTGCCATCGCATTATTTCAGCCGGCGGCAATCTAGGTGGATTCATGGGTGGAAACGATACCGATCCATTGGCGATCAAACGCTGGCTATTGATGCATGAAGGTCATTCGTTTTGAGTTCAGCAACCAATCAAGCATTGCTTGATCAGTTTTGTGATTCCTTATGGTTGGAAGATGGGCTGTCCCGAAATACATTGGATGCGTATCGGCGAGATCTCGATCAATTCGCCCATTGGCTTACTGAGCGAGAGTGTCATTTGCCAAGCGCAGACAATAAGGATTTACAAGCCTATCTCGCGCATCTCTTTGCCAAACGCGCAAAAGCGCGCACTAGCAGCCGCGCATTATCGTCGTTCAAACGCTTCTATCAATATCTCATTCGCGAACGCCTGATCGAAGTAGACCCTACACTCAATATCGAGTCTCCTAAACTGCCGCGCGGATTACCGAAAAGTCTTACGGAAGCCGATGTCGAAGCGTTACTCGCCGCGCCCCAAATAGAAACGCCGCTAGGTCTACGGGACCGAGCCATGCTGGAAACACTCTATGCCAGCGGCCTGCGCGTATCAGAGTTAGTCGAATTGACATTGAATCAGGCGAATTTGGATATGGGCGTCGTTCGCATCATGGGAAAGGGCTCCAAAGAGCGCTTGGTGCCATTGGGAGAAGAAGCCGTCGACTGGGTGAAGCGTTATCTTGCTATCGCCCGGCCATTGATTTTGGCAGGCCAGTTATCCGATGCGGTTTTCGTCACCGCGCGGGGCGGCGCAATGACCCGGCAATCCTTTTGGCATTTGATCAAACGCTACGCCAAGGAAAGCGGAATAAAACAGGCCATCTCTCCGCATACCTTGCGACATGCATTTGCTACCCATTTGATCAATCACGGCGCTGATTTGCGAGTCGTACAACTGCTATTAGGCCACGCCGATATTTCGACTACGCAAATCTATACGCACGTAGCACGGGAGCGCTTGAAGAAGCTCCATGAGCAACATCATCCACGCGGTTAGGCGATATTCTTTCTCAGATATCGCCTTAGCTTTTTCGTCTTTCAATGATGACACCCACCCGCTTCGCGTTCCGAATCATGCCGATCTTAGCTACATTGACTTTCGCCCACGGCGAACCGAAATCATTCAACAGCATTTGCGCAATAAATTCGGCTAACGCTTCCAACAATTCGAAACGGCGCTCGGAAAGCTCCTTACGAATTCGCTGCGTCACAGCTGCATAATCGATCGTGTCCGACAGATTATCCGATGCACCCACTTGTCGATTGGGAATTGCCAACTCAAGACTAATCTCGACGGTTTGCGGCAGGGATTTTTCCCAGGTATAAACACCAAGGTTCGCATCCGCTTTTAATTCACTAATATAAATAACATCCATAAGAGAAAACGCGAATGGCGCGAGCTTATTGGAAGCTTCTATAAATTGATCTTTCGTTGCAATACGGTGTTGCTCACAAAAAAGACATCCTTACATATCACTTATATGTCGCGTCTGCTTTTTTGTTCGCGTCTTGTCTTGCTTAGACATATCAATTTATAGAAGCTCCCTGTTGTTGATTCGAAAGCTTTGATCAAATTTCCACTTAACCGCTGGTATGATGCGCTACCGTTAAGAAGATCCGACCAAAGATTAATATTCATCTCGATAACCTAGACGATTGCATACTCGATCGGTTATCGGCGATCTATTGTAGGTTATATGACATGACTGCAACAGCGTTCATTGTAGTGGCTTATCTCATCGGCTCGATTTCATTCGCGGTCGTAGTAAGTAAGTTCTCCGGATTACCGGATCCCCATAGCTACGGCTCATGCAACCCCGGCGCCACCAATGTGTTACGCACAGGCAATAAGCTAGCGGCATTACTGACGCTTTTAGGCGATGCATCGAAAGGCGTAGTGGCGGTCGTTCTAGCAAAAACGTTGGCGCCCCGTTACGGCCTCGATGCGGACGTTATCGTCGGCGTGGGGCTGGCTGCATTTCTAGGCCATCTTTATCCCATTTTTCACCGCTTTCGCGGCGGTAAAGGTGTTGCAACCGCGCTTGGTGTATTACTAGCTCTCAATTTATGGTTAGGCTTAAGCGTACTGGCCGTTTGGCTGCTGGTGTTTTACGGAAGCCGCATCTCGTCGCTTGCGGCCATCGTCGCCGCCATCGCATCGCCGCTATTGGCGGTCTACTTTTTCGGATTCGGCACCGCAGCGGCGACGATTTTATTGATGGCGCTGTTACTGATTTGGCGACATCGCGCAAACATTCAAAAGCTGCGGCAAGGCACCGAAGGCCACGTCGGTCGCGGCAACGTGTGATCGCTTTTCAATGACGGCAACATGGTTCCGCACCGATCCTCAGCGAGCGGCACTGATTCTGACCATCCATGCGCAGCCGGGCGCAAAACGCAGTGAAGTCGTCGGCTTGCATGGCGATGCATTGAAAGTCCGCATTGCCGCACCGCCGGTGGAAGGCAAAGCCAATCTGGTATTGATCGCGTTTGTCGCAGAATTATTCGATGTACCGATAAAACAAGTACGTCTGCTACGAGGCGACGCTTCCCGCCACAAAATGGTGGAAATAATCGGCAGTAAAAAAGATCCGGTAACGCTAATCAATACGCCTTAAACCCAGCGGCACCTCATTTTTCAATCGGCCGCCATGGATCGGCACACCATTCGCTCCAAGAACCAGGATAAAGGCGCGAGCCTTTTAATCCCGCATGCTCCATCGCCAGCAAGTTATGACATGCGGTAACACCCGACCCGCATTGATGCACGATTTCATCCGGTTTTCTATCGGCAAGAAGTTGATTGAACTCTCCACGCAAAACATCAGCAGGCTTAAAACAGCCTTGCGGATCAAGGTTAAGTTTAAAGAAACGGTTCAGCGCACCGGGAATATGGCCACCGACAGGATCGAGCGTCTCATTTTGTCCGGCAAAGCGATCAGGCGAGCGCGCATCGATAAGCTGCATTCCTTTCTTATCCACATGGGTGAGCACGAAAGTCGCATTAACCGGCAATGCGCCCGGTCTACGTTCGAACACTGCGGATGCAGGCTGCGGCACTTCCGCGGTCAACGGCCTGCCTTCGGCGATCCATTGAGTAATGCCGCCGTCCATCACTGCCACCGCCTCGTGGCCAAGCCAGCGCATTAGCCACCAAAGCCTGGCAGCGAACATGCCGCCATGCGCATCGTAAGCGATGACCTGTGTGTTATCACTGATACCAAGACGGCCTAACTTCTCCGCTAACTTCTCCGGATCAGGCAATGGATGACGACCGTTATCGCCGGTTTTCGGACCGGAGAGATCTTGATCCAAATGTAAAAAACGAGCATTGAGCAAATGCGCATCCGCATAGGCGCGACGCCCTGCTTCGATATCACTCAAATCGTGACGGCAATCGCAAATAACCCAATTTTCGTCATCGATGTGCTGAGCAACCGCATCGGTAGAAATAAGCGTGTTGTATATCATGATTCGACTTCCTCGTTATTCAACCATGCGAGCGCGGTATCGATATCCTCAAAAATTTCCGTATTGGACTCAACAAAAAGTTGAGACAACCACGCGCTCCAAATCATCCATTGGTCCGTTGTCACGACAGCGATCTTGGGAAAATCCTGAGCGTGCTTGCGGCTAAAGCGGACCTCCTCCCATGCGACATCGACGGTGTATCCGCTGAGCTCGCGCAGATCAAATAACAAGTTAGGCGTTCGATGGGCTTCCAGTGCCGAGACGGCGGTGGTTTCAAACTCTTGAAAGTCGCCGAGCGTGAATTCAGCGAAAGCAGTAACAGTGATCAAATGGGGTTCTGGATTAACCGTAATCATATCTATCGCCAAGAAAGAATCATGAGCCATCATAGGCCAGAACCCGGCTTACCAGCAACGCACTAGTCGCTGGCCATCGTCGATGTGTGCAACGCTAATAAACCGGCGCTGATAATGATTGCGATGCCGATCCAGCTCAAGAACGGCGGCACCTCGTTTAAAAAAAATAATCCAAGAATCGCGGCGAACACCACCGTGCTGTAGGCCAATGCACTGACAACCAACGTGTTTCCTACTCGATAAGCCCGAGTCAAAGCCAATTGCGCCATGGTCGCAAAACCGCCCACCGCAAGCAATAACCCTCCGCCGCGCCAACCGATTGCGTGAAACTCGTCGAAGCAAAGCATCACGCCGGCAACCAAGGTGGAAACCAAGCAAAAATAAAAAACCACTCGCCAATCGGGCTCGCCGAGTGCCGATAACTGTTTGACGGTGAGATACGCCACCGATGCGAGAAAGCCCGACGTTAATCCTAGCAACGCAGCAGGCAATTGCCGCTCACTCATTGTCGGTTTTAATAACAAGATGACGCCGATGAATCCCGCCAAAATGGCAAAGATCAAACGAGGCCGCACCGGCTCTCGATACCACAGCAACGTGATGAGCGTGAGAAACATCGGCGACGTGTAATTCAACGTAATAGCGGTCGCGACCGGTAACTGTGTCATCGCGTAAAAATAAAAGGACAACGATGCCAGTCCCAATAGTCCACGCGATAAATGCATGCGCACATTTTCCGTCGCGAGCGATTGACCTTGCCACCACGTAACAACGCCGATGCAAATCAACCCCACTAGCGAGCGATAAAATACCAGTTCCAGGGCGGAAAAATATTCGCTGGCAAGTTTGACGCAAGCGGCCATTGCCGCGAACAGCAAACCGGCAACAAGCATCCAGGAAGACTTCATTCGACTAAATTACAAGTCTAGTTCCGCGACCACCGGCGTATGATCCGACGGCCGTTCCAACTTACGTGGCGCTCTATCGATCGCGCAGGACTTGCATTTCGCCGCCAATGCTTCAGTCAACATGATGTGATCGATACGCAATCCCATATTGCGGCGAAAGGCCATCATGCGGTAATCCCACCAACTGAAGCTCTTCTCCGGTTGTTCGAATAATCGGAAACTATCTTTCAGTCCCAAACGCTCAAGACCGCAAAATGCATCTCGCTCCGGTTCCGATACCAACACTTGTCCTTCCCATGCTTTGGGATCATGCACATCGCGATCCTCCGGCGCGATGTTGTAATCACCTATCAATGCGAGCTGCGGATAAGCGACGAGTTCGGCTTGCAACCATTCGTGTAATGCCGCTAGCCAGCGAAGTTTGTATTGATATTTATCGGAACCAACACTTTGCCCATTCGGAAAATACGCACAAACGACACGAACGCCTCGATAGGTTCCGCTGATAACGCGCTTCTGCTCGTCGTCAAAACCCGGAATACCCATGGACACGTCTTCCATCGGCTCGCGCGAAAAAAACGCCACGCCGTTGTAAGTTTTTTGCCCCATAAAGACAGCGCGATAACCGATGCTCTCGATATCGGCCATAGGGAAATTACGGTCTTCCAGTTTAGTTTCTTGCACACCCAGCACATCGGGTTGATTAGCGGAGAGCCAATCGAGTACATGCGGCAAGCGGACCTTGAGCGAGTTGACGTTCCAAGTGGCGATTTTCATGAAATTTGATTATTAGCAAAGAAGAGATAATCGGGAGAACAACACCCGGAGAAAATAAATCTATAGTCCGAATTAGCGTAGTAACTAATTCGGACTATAGATCAAACCAACCGCCGCCAAACCGTCACATCGGTAACGATGCACTCGAATTTACGCGCATGCTCGCGAATAACCAACGGCAAATCTTCGCGATGCAACAGTTCGAATTCTTTATCCAACAACATTTTCAATGTGTCGAACGACCGCACCGGCGTTCCGTTATCGATGTAGCCGCCAAGCCACGCGGATTTCGTTGTGAATTGCGTGGACCATGAATAAGGAGACGCCAGCACAAGAATTCCGCCAGGTTTAATCAATCCACGCGGACCGGAGAGGCGACTTAAAAATGCCTTAGGACTCGGCAAACGGCAAAGCAGATTCACGCCTAAAGCAGCATCGAAGTTAGCGTATTCCGCAGGCAACGCACAAGCGTCGGCGCGGCGGAATAAAACTCGGTTTCTTTCTATTTCCGCTGGCACTGAAGCAAGCGAATGCTCCACGATATCGCCTTCTACCGCGAAGTCATAGGGCAAACTACCTTGCTGCTGCAATACCTTCGCCACTTCGATGAAGTTGTGCGAGATATCGATGCCCACCACTTCCGCATAATCGCGAGCAAGCGCAAAACTGGCTCGCCCAACCGCGCATCCCACATCGATCGCGGAATCGAAACCGCTGCCTGCGCGTTTTGCCCAATGGGTCAGAATATCGACGCAGCGTTCCGGGAATACGGATGCATCGCCTTGATCTGCCCACACCGCCGGCAGAGCGCGTTTTTCGGAATCATAGTGAAGCAGCAAATATTGATTCAACGTTGCGGATGCTTCGTATTTGCCGAATGAGCTATTTTCATTGCCGATCAGAATCGCGCCGCTCGCAACTTCACCGCTTGCGGGCTCGACCATATGAAACCCCGCGTGCTGAAAGAAATGCGAACGAAAATGGAAACGCGACCAGACGGATGCTTCATCGCCGGTGCTCATGAATGAGCCGCCAAGAATCATGGAATGTTCGCCATCGAAACATGGCGTACTGAAGTCATCGTAATAAGGATGCACGCGAAACGATTCGAGCGGGTGAAAATCGTCTTCGCACCAATCCCATACGTTACCGGCGATGTCATATATGCCGCGTTCGTTCGGCTTTGCGCCATCGACCGGCGATTCGGAGCCGCATGCGAGGTTCAAATTTGCAGCCATGTCTTCCGCTAATGCTTCGCCGCTGCGAATCATCACTAAGTCAGTCGCCGGTTCTTGCCGTCGCAACCATACGTGCTCCGCTTCTGTCGGTAAGCGATAAGTTCTACCGTCTTGCTTCGAGCGCCAAGCAAGATAAGCCTTCGCTTCGTGGAAGTTAACGCACACGGGCCAATTCATCGGCAGGTTTATTACTTCGAACACAGTCCGCAATTTGTAAGTGTGATTGCCGGCAGGACCGTCGGCCAGCCAAAACGTCGGCCATTTGCTATTGCGAAACTCTCGCCACTTCCAACCGTTATCGCTCCAGAATTCCTGTTCGTGATAACCGCCGGCGCGAACGAATTCGAGAAATTCGCCATTGGATATCATGAACCTGGACATGCCGAATGACCTTACCTGCGCAATGCGTTCGCCGTATTCATTATCCCAACCGTAAGTCGGCCAATCGGCCGGTTTACCGATATGCACGGTGCCGCCTTCCACAGCGATGATCTCATTAGCAGGCGCCACGGTTTTCTCCGTAGGCGAATAAATATCCGGCCAAGCCGCCGGGCCCCGTAAGAATCGCACCGGCATCTCGCGCATGAGCACCGAAGACGTTTCCAAATGAATCCGTTCGTGCTCCATCCCCATGACTAACGCCCATAAGGGATGATCCCAAGTAATCGGCCCATGCCCATCGGCTAAATCGGGATGAGTCTCGATCACATTTTTTACGATTTGAAATACTTGATGCCGATAGGTATTCACCTCGCGGACCGATGGCCATTCCATCGTATTCTTCGACATGTCGTCCCACGACATTTCATCCACACCGGTTTCGAAAAGCTGCTCGAAATAGGGATTGATCGGCTCTTTCAATAAACTGGCGACACGGAGCTTATTGATGTAAAGACAAGCCGTATGGCCGTAATAAAAAATCAATGGGTGACGTAAGTGATGATAAGGTGGACACGTGAACGCCGCCTCGCCTTGCAAGGATTCGAATAGCACTTCGGTGAGTGCCCAGCTATTGAGAAAATAATCGAGAACTTGGCTTCTACTGCAATGTGTCAAATCGAGCATAGGCAAGGAACGGATTTTTCCGTCTTTACCTACACCGGGACAAACACCATGTTTCGGCGAGAGCCCGGTCCACCACCAATCAGGACGCTCGCCTACTAACGGATCATCATTTCGCTCGATAACCAGCGATGACGAAGTCAGCAAAGACTCTACATTCAAGTTTGGGTTGCGCATTAGAGACATCGTTGTAATGCCCTCTTAATTTGTCTTGATAACGGGGACTTTATTCGGCACGGCATCATCACAACGTTGTCAGCGTATTCGCGCTGTCTCATCGCACGAACGACAAAAGAAACGACGCATCGGCGATGAGGTTGTAAGGATTGGCGCATTTGAAAGTACCTCGATCACTACTCCGCTAACTTAGCGCACTAAGGCACTATTATTTTTCCATGATCGAGGATATATATGTGCGGATTATGCATTCTCAATACTTGGGTTTCTTCTGCTCTTCTGTCGGCGGTTGCGTGGCTGGGGGTGGAGTGGGGGACGCAGGTTTCGCATTCGTTTCCGTCGGCGATGCTTTGACAACACCGCTTGTTGCATAACCCGCGTTATCCAGCGCGCTATTCCAGGCGCCCGCTTCGAAGCCTTTCAAGGGTGTACCGTTGCCAACGACTAAAACCGGGACTTCCAGTACGCCAATGAGTTTCTTTAACGTCTCCGCATCGGCGGGCGTCGCTTCCGGATTTTTGCTGGTAAATGGAATGCCGCGTTTGGCCAACAATTGACGAGCGCCGTCGCAAAGATTACCGCAATTGCTAGCGTAGAGAGTTACCGGGTTTTTCTTGGCCGCATCCCGCGTGGCGTAGGGCAATTTGTCTACATCGATAGCGTTTGTTCCTAACCGCCTCAGTTCCGACTCTTTAGCGCTGGAAGGAGGTGGCGCATCGCTATAGTGAACTGAGCCGTCCTTATCCACCCAACGGTATACATCCGCAGCGTGGGCCGTATTAACCGCCAACAGTGCGGTTGTCGCCAATATCAAACATGCTCGCATTCTCAGTCCCCCCTAATTACCCAATTGCGTCGTTCAGCATACCACCTGGCGGTCGTTTATGGCTGTGACGTAAACACGTCGCAGCCATGTGCTGTTACGCGGTCTCCAACATGCCGTTATGACGTAATAACGCCTCGATTTTAGGTTCGCGCCCACGGAAAGCGATAAACGACTCCAGCGCCGGCCTGCTGCCGCCGACCGCAAGGACTTCCCGCAAGAATTTGTCGCCGATCGACGCGGATAACACACCGTTTTCTTCGAACAAACTATACGCATCGGCCGACAGCACCTCCGCCCACTTGTAACTGTAGTAACCGGCCGCATAACCACCGGCAAAGATGTGGGAAAACTGATGAGTGAAACGATTGTAGGCAGGCGGCATCATTACCGCGATTTGACTGCGCACGCGTTCGATTAGTTTCTGCGGCGTATCGGTCGCTGCGTCGAAGTCATAATGCAAATGCATATCGAACAGGGCGAACTCTAATTGCCGCACGGTTTGCATACCGCTTTGGAAATTTTTCGCGGCGATCATTTTGTCGTACAACGACTTCGGTAAAGTCTCACCGGTATCGATATGCCGCGTCATACTTTGCAGCACATCCCATTCCCAACAAAAATTCTCCATGAACTGGCTAGGCAATTCGACCGCATCCCATTCCACACCGTTGATGCCGGCCACACCTAGCTCTTCGACGCGCGTCAATAAATGATGCAACCCATGACCGAATTCATGGAATAGCGTGCTCACTTCATCGTGCGTGAACAACGCGGGCTTGCCGCCGACGGGAGCGGAAAAATTACAAGTGAGGTAAGCCACCGGAATCTGCACATTACCCGCTTTTCTACGCCGATTAATGGCATCGTCCATCCAAGCGCCGCCGCGCTTCGAATCGCGAGCATACATATCCAGATAAAACTGGCCGATGGCACGCCCATCGCGGTCAGATATCTCGAAGAAGCGCACGTCCTTATTCCAAACCGCCGCGTCCTTCAACTGAATGCGCACGCCGTAAATGGATTCGACCACTTTAAACATGCCGGGTAAGACGACGGTTTCAGGGAAATATTTCTTGACCTCCTGATCGGAAAAAGCGTACCGCGCCAATCGCAATTTTTCCGACGCGTAGCCCGCGTCCCACGACTCCAACCGCTCAATGCCCAATTCGGCACGGGCAAAATCGCACAACTCCCGCATATCTCGCTCGGCATAGGGCTTGGCGCGCACACCGAGTTCATTGAGGAAATCCAATACTTGTGTCGGCGACTCCGCCATTTTGGTGGCGAGCGATAGTTCGGAGAAATTGGCGAATCCCAATAACTTCGCTTCTTCGGCACGTAGTTTCAGGATATCGTTGATGAGTTTGCTGTTATCCCATTCAGGGTTGCCAAATTCCGATGCCCGGGTCACATAGGCTTCATAAAGTTTTTGGCGCAATTGACGGTTATCGCAGTATTGCAAAATGGGCATATAGCTAGGCATTTGCAATGTGACTTTCCATCCGGCCTTGCCATCTTTCTCGGCCGATTCACGCATGCCCTGCAACACATCTTCGGGCACGCCGGACAAATCGGCTTCACTTTCGATATACAGCGAAAATGCATTGGTGGCATCCAATACATTGTCCTGAAAACGGGATGACAACGCGGCCATTTGCTCTTGAATATCGAGGAAGCGTTTCTTCTGCGCTTCAGGCAATTCGGCACCCCCTAAGCGAAAATCCCGCAATTCATTTTCGATGACCTTCTTCTGCGAAGGCGTCAGCCGTTCGAACTCGGCCGATGCCCGCAATGCTTTATAGCGTTCGAATAGGCGCTGATTTTGTCCAACCTCGGCGGAGAATTGAGTCACTTTCGGCAAATTACCGTTATAGGCCTCGCGTAATTCAGGGCTATTCATAACAGCATTCAAATGGGCCACTTGGCCCCATGCACGGGAAAGCTTTTCGCCCGCATCCTCCAATGGACGCACAAAGTTGTCCCACGTGGGAGCAACCGTGTCTTTTTCCATTTCGGCGACGACCTGGCGGTTTTCGGCGAGCAGGGTATCGACAGCTGGCGTGACATGTTCGGGGCGAATTGCGTCAAAACGCGGTAAACCGGAGAAATCGAGCAAGGGATTCATAGATTTAACACCGTTCGGAGGAATGACTCGGCTATTATACGTCGCTCGCCGTTTTCATTCCGTGCTATGTCTAAAAAGCGTAATCGACCGAATTCAACGCCAGCGACCGACTCCGGCCGTTTTCCGGCTGTCGATGCGCTACGCGGAATGGCGCTTCTCGCCATGTTCGCCTATCACTTCAGCTTTGACCTCAATTACTTCGGATTGATTCGGCAAAATTTCTACGAAGCGCCGTTCTGGATCGCGAGCCGCACAGCGATACTGAGTTCGTTTTTGTTATTGGTTGGGATTAGTTTAGCGCTGGCGAATCGCGCCGGCATTCGCTGGTCTCTGTTTTTTCGCCGGCTTGGCCAAATAACCGGTTGTGCAGTTTTAGTGAGCATCGGTAGCTATGCGATGTTTCCACAAAGCTGGATCTATTTCGGCGTTTTGCACCATATCGCCTTAGCCAGTGTAGTCAGCCTTGCGTTTCTTCGATTCGAATGGGGAAATTTAGGTCTGGGTTTGTTCTTCATTGGTCTCGGCACGACAGTTAAGCTGCCGCTGTTCGATACCTCATGGCTGCAGTGGATCGGCCTAATGACCCATAAGCCCATTACGGAAGACTACGTGCCCATGCTACCGTGGTTTGGCCTTGTGCTGATTGGCATATTCGCGGGGAAACGCTTGTTGTCCGCAAATAAAACAGGCATAAAAACTTGGCGGCCAGCCCATGGTTTCTCGCGACTACTAATCTTGGCCGGCCGACATTCGCTGCTGCTGTACATGGTGCATCAGCCGGTGTTCATCGGTTTGTTATATCTA
>Ga0157374_10000175_pt1 | contig 59394 bp, 45 predicted proteins | sample M25metaG_FD_115308 | JGI IMG/M metagenome (GOLD analysis project Ga0157374, IMG submission 115308) | Miscanthus rhizosphere microbial communities from Kellogg Biological Station, Michigan, USA - M2-5 metaG | ecosystem: Host-associated > Plants > Roots > Rhizosphere > Soil | place: USA: Michigan...
AAGAGAACGCCAGACTAGAATCTGGAATCGACTAGGCCTAGATGGAAGCCGGATTTCCGGTGGAGAAGGCCGCATCGTCTCGCTGCACTATGAAGTCGCCTCAGCAACGTCCCTGTTTAGCACGACCGCGGTAATGATCAGCGCCACAAAAAGCCCACTGAAAAATAAAAGCCATCCCCAGTATTGAGTGGGGTGTCGCAGTACCCGGATCACGTGCCGCCCGTACAGGTGTGCGATGAGGGCTATGGCCGAATAGCGCACGGCGCGGGAGACCGCCACAGCGGTAACAAATTTTGACGTGCTATATCCATTCGACGCGCCTGCGGCAGCAAAAAATGCGCTGGTCGGCAAGGGGAATGGAATGGCAGAAGAGGCAACAAGAGCGCCCGTTCCCCATCGCTCAAAGGTTTTCAAGAGCCTGGGGATTCTCTTTTGACCAAACTTGCTCTCCAAATAAGCCTGCCCCGCTTTTCTAGCCAAGTGGAAGGTGATGTAGGCACCAATCACTGCGCCGGCAGTCGCGGCGGCCGTATATTCGTACCAAGGGTTCCGGCGGGTTGCGACGAGAATAACAAGGAGGATGTCCGGTCCCCCAAAAGTCGGGAGGGGTGTCCCGTCCAGAACCGCCAAGAAGAACAATCCCAGAGCACCGAGGTGCCGGAAAAACCGCAAAACGCTCGCAGGATTCCTTCTTGAAGCCTGGATCAGTGACAAGAACATAGGGAGGGTTGATCGAATAGTTCCAGAAGAATACACCGTTTATACCGAATTAGGCTGTTTCCTTTTTAGCGCGGACTGCTTTCCGAATCTGTTTTTTCGAGACATCGCTGAGTTCGGCGCCCCCGAAGTTATGTTTCCCTCGATCCCAGCAGAAGATTTGGCTGGTTCGACAAGTCGTCGCGCCAGGACAAAAACCTTGCCAATTGGCAGACCTATTTCGCAGGGTCTTGGGCTTCAGCTGGTGCGGGCAGTTGTCCGTTCCCCAACACCCAAATGTTTCCAACCATTCAAGCGGCAGTGATTGCGGCAACTCCTGGATCGACGGTTGCGGTCTGTCCCGGCATTTATCCCGAACAGGTAACCATCACAAAGCCGCTGACACTTTTGGGCAGAGCGTTCGGCAACGCGAACCGCGCCACGATCGTGGCGAGTCCCAACCTTTCGTTGGACGCGAATACCCTCATCTCGGGCGGATTGCCGGTCTACGCACAAGTCCTGGTCCGGGACGTGGATCCGCCGGAGCCAGTGAATCTTATTGGAATCACCGTGGACGGCAGTGGTACGGTCACGAGTAATGGCAGCTGCTTTGACCCGGCAGGAATTGGCTTGGCCGGCATCGTTTATAGCGATGGCACAACTGGGACTGTGAACGAAGTAACCGCGCGCAATCAGATCGATGGTGGCTGTGGTTTCGGCATTGTGGCATTTAATGACTCTGGAACCGAAAACATCACAATCGAGAATGGTAGCTTTCGCGACGTGGATAACGGTATCGTCACATTTGGCTCTTCCGCGCTCGGATCACCGCCAACATTGAGCTCCACCATCTTCGCGAATTTCGTAACGGCGAAGCCCGGGAACTTTGGAGGAATTGCAGCAGTAGAAGCATCCGAAATAGCTGGCGGAAACTTCGTGATCAGCCAGTTCATCGGCATTTTTGCAGACGTCCCCTCCACCATTGCTAACAATACGATCGCGGACGGCAATATCGGAATCGAGGTGGATCGTGGGGGAACCTCAAACGTGCAATCGAACCGACTCGCCAATGTCGGCACGGGTATCACCATCGGCGGTGGGCCGAATTCTTCGGGGCTCTGGCCCGCCCCTACAATCGAAGCCAACTTCCTTCAAAACACCAGTCACGGTATTGACCTTGTCACCCTCGGCGCCTCCTGCCCGACAGGATTGGTGATAGATCAGAACGTATTGAACGACAGCACTGTTGGGTTCAATGGAACTCCCGCTTCGTTGGGTGGGAGCAATATAGTCACCGATGTTGACACGGTTGAGGTGCGGGGTACCTGTCCGTAGCCTTAGCCAGACCTAGAGTGAACTCGTGGCGTTAATCTACGTCTCGAAACATTGGCAAGCGCTGGTAGCTGTCTCGTACGGCGTCTCTCGACGCTTCGTGACGGCACGCGGCACGGTCTTGAGGAGAAGAGGCCAACCAAATCGCGAACGGCGATTCCGAACGTCTCGACGTTCTCGGAGTCGCCTTGCGGACCGTGTGTACGGGCCACACGCAAGAATGCAACGATGACAATCGCCAGGATCCGCATCAACGCCTGCCCTTGCCGTCCAGTAGGCCGCGATTTTTTGAAATGACTGCAAACTCCGATATACTCGCCCGAACCGTAAGCGACCCAAGGGGAAGTCTGCATGGCTGGATCTTTACTGGCGGCCGTTCCATCCGGGTTGGAGGATCGGACTCGGCATAAGATCGCTCTCCGCCTCCTTCCCTTTCTCTTTATTCTTTACATCGTTAATTATGTTGACCGTACGAACCTTGGGTTTGCTGCGATCGGAATGGAGCGCGACCTAGGGTTCAGCGATCGCGTATTCGGGCTGGGGGCGGGGATCTTCTTCGCCAGTTACATGGCGCTGCAGGTTCCTGGGGCGCTGCTGGTAGAGCGCTGGAGCGCACGCCGGGTGATTTCAGGGTGCATGATTGCCTGGGGAATGCTGACGGTGCTGACCGGGCTGGTGAAAACACCCTGGCAGCTTTATGTGGCACGTTTCATGCTGGGCGGGGCGGAGGCCTCGTTCTTTCCCGGTGTAATCGTCTACCTGAGCCATTGGTTTCAAACCAGGGATCGGGCGAAGGCGACAAGCAATTTCATGGCAGCAATTCCGATCTCCTTCGTGATCGGGTCGCCGATAGCAGGATGGATCATCAGCCACCACTGGCTCGGCGTCAGCGGATGGCGCTGGTTGTTCCTCGCGGAAGGAATTCCGGCGGTCCTTTGCGGCGCCGTCACCTTCTTTTATTTGACAGACCGGCCGAGTGATGCGAATTGGCTCGAACCGGAAGCGCGCGACCGGGTTGAAGAGGGGTTGCGCCTGGAACGAGCAGGCGGCTCCAAGCCAATGCCTGCGCTCAAGGCTGTGCGCTCGGGTCCGGTGCTGGTGCTAGCCGCCGCCTACTTCATGAACAACCCATCGGCGTACGTGTTCTTCTTCTGGTTTCCAACGATGTTGAAGCGGATGGCGGGCGTTTCCGACGTGCGGCTCGGACTGCTGGGGGCGGCGCCTTTCGCTGCCTGCTTTGTTGCGATGCTGGTGAATGGCTGGCACTCGGACCGTCAGCGCGAGCGGAAGTTGCATTCTGCTGTGCCGCTGCTGATCGCGGTCGGCGGGTGGATAGGATTGGCTCTGGGGCCACAGTCCCTTGGGACCATGATGGTGTTGTTCACCATGGTGGCCCTTGGAACCGCCAGTATAGCCGTGTTTTTTTCCATGCCGACCGAGATCCTGAGCCAATCTGCAGCCGCCGCAGCCGTCGGCATTATCAGCACCATGGGAAATATCTCCTCCTTCCTGGCGCCATACTTGTTTGCCTATCTGAAGACCCGGACCGGCTCGTTTACCTTCGCCTTGTGGGCCGCGGCCGTGGTAGCGCTCATCGGAGCGATATTGACGCTATTGGTGCCGTATCGAAGGGAATCCAGGCGCGGCTGATTCGATCATCGGAGGTCAGCAGCTGCCGCGAGTCTGCCACCGCGCGGTTTCGGCAACGGGACGTTCTGCAGTGAATACTGTCGATGGGGCCGTGCCAGGATGGCAATTCGCCTGCCGCGCTCGCTTTTTGGAGCGTTTTTTCAATTCGCCGCCAAAAAGCGCGGCTTACAACCTGGATGGCGCCTCAATTCTGGTAAGTAGCCCGTTTCAGCCGACCTGCAGCCTGCGCAAATATGGCACGCTCGCTTGCATCATTCCGAGCGCCATTTCGACGAAGTAGTTTTGCACACCACCGGTCTTGGCCGCGGTAAAGATTTTCTTCCAGTCCAGAGTGTCTTCTCCCACGGGCATGATTTTTTTAGTTTTGTCCGACCAGCCTTGGACGTGCATGGACATGAAGCGGCCGGGATACCGGGTGAAGTAGTCGGCGGCATCGTAACCAGCGCTCACAGTTGAAACCTGGAATTGAAACTTGACCAGCTTAGGATCCAGCAGCTCGAGCAGAAGATCATAGGTACGCTTGCCGTCGATGGTTGAGAGTTCGAAGCCTTCATTATGAAGCCCCTGCTGAATGCCGGCTTTGGCGGCCTTCTCGCCCATCCTGTTGTATTCGTCAGCGGCGCGCTTCACATCATCCATGGTCGGGTTCTTCGGGCCATCGAGGCTCGGCACGATCATCTGCTTCAAGCCGACCTCTGATGCCCAGGCAATTCGATCGCCTTGATTCTCCCTCAGTTCCTGGATGCTGAAGTGTGAGCTGATGCAAGAGACACCAGCATCTCCCAGAATTCTTCTCAGCTCTTTCCCGTTGTACCTGGCGAGACCGGCAAAGCCCGAATCGGCATAACCCACCGGAGAACAGAGTTCAACCGTCTGGAATCCGATCTGGGCAAGCTTTTGGATGGTGCCGGGAAAGTCTTTTGCGATCATCTCCCTGACTGGCCAAGTCTGGCATCCGATGGGCATGCCTAGGGGGTTTGAACGGAGATCGATCGCCTCTGAACAAAAAAGTGCAGCCACGGCAGCGTTCTTGACAAACTCTCTTCTGGACATCGCGGACATTGGTGACCTCCTGCCAAAGTTTCGATCAGGTGCGGCTACAGTTCCCATCCAGCTCGGCGTTCGGGACGCACGAGCCTTTGGGCGGATTCGGAATTGACAGCTTTCAGGTTGGAACGATCCCACTCGAGTCTTCCTCCAACCAGAGTTGCCACATTGCCGAGCAGTAAGGTCTCGGTGACCATTCCGGAAAACTCGAAGTTCCCGCCAGGTTTATTTTTCCCTCCCTTGCAGGCATCGAGCCATTCCCGCTCATTGCCTGGAGATCTTGGGAGGGTCTTCGGTGGCAGCTTGTAGTTCTTCATCTTCTCTTCTGGAATGAGCCTCGGATGCCCTCCATTGAATGAGCAGAAAATCTTGCCGCGATCTCCGATAAAAAGAAGACCTTCGTCGCGCTCCTCGCCTTCTCCACGGAGAGGAAGATTTCTGTCGAAGCCATCGGGACGTGCCGGCTTCATGCCGCCGTCATACCAGCTCATTGTCACCGGCGGCATATCGCCGCGGGCTGCAAACTCATAGCGCACAATCGAGGCCAGGGGATAGGTCTCCGGGTAGAGGTCTGTAGAACTGGCTTCTACGCTCACCGGGGCCTCAAGCTTCAAGACACGAAAAATCGTGTCAAAGCTGTACGAACCCATATCGCCAAGGGAACCGCAGCCGAAATCGGTCCATCCACGCCACACAAAGGGCAGGTACGCGTGATGAAAAGCACGCTGGGGCGCGGGACCAAGCCACAGATCCCAGTCCAACCCTTCTGGAATAGGTTGTGTTTCTTTGGGGCGCTCGATCGCTTGCGGCCAGAACGGACGGCTGGACCAGTTCTCGACATTCCTCACCTGCCCGATGGCTCCGTCCCAAATCCATTCACACAGCAGGCGGGTGTCCTCGGAGGCTTGGTTGGCTACTGCAATCTGAGTTGCTACTCCGGTTTCGCGGGCAATTTCAGCAACGCGGTGCGCTTCGTAAATGGTGTGCGTCAGGGGCTTTTGGCAAAAGACGTGTTTGCCTTTTTTCATCGCCGCGGCGGAAACAGCGGCATGGAGATTGTCTGTCGTGCACACAACCACGGCGTCCACACCTTTCTCCTTTTCAAGGAGCTCGCGGAAATCCACGTAGGCGGCACAACCATGGTACTGAGCAGAGCGATGCTCTCTGGAGTAATAGGCATCCACGATTTTCTGGCAAGTATCGCGACCCGACACTCCTGCCGGCGACTTCATCGAATGGGTCAACTCAATGGGGTCATCGGGGCTGAGCCAATCCCAGCCGCTCTTCACCCCTAATAAGTCACGCACCGAGTTGCAAAACTCGTGCGCGTACCATTGTGGATGGTTGGCTGCGCTCTTGTTGGCATCGCAGACCGCGACACCCTGAACGTCGGGCTCGCGCAAGAAGTGCAGCATCACGCGGAAACCCTGGGATCCTACGCCAATGAAGGCGACGTTGATTTTGTCGCTGGGCGCGACATATCCCGGGCCACCCAATACTCGGCGCGGAACGATCGAAAATGCAAACGTCGCGGCCGCTGCCTGTCCCAAAAATTGCCGGCGCGAAACTTGCCCGCCGAGAGAGCGCGACAACCGAGGCTTAGCCATAGTCTTCCCTTCTGCCTACATAAGCTACTCCGGCACAATCGATGTAGCAACGCTCGGGTTGAGTCTCAACCGTTTCTCGGGCGTTCACCACATGCAGGGAAGGACGAAGGACCACGGGACGAGCCGCTTCAGTACCCTCAGAGTAGACGGAATTCAAGAATGGACTCAGGTGGGTGAGGAGTTCGATTGCCGACCGAGCGGGCGGAGATCAGAGCTCAATCGTGCGAAACTTCTCACAGCGGAGCTTCCCTTTCTTTGCAAGACCAAAGGTTGAGACCCGACTGGATCCTTGAAAGCCACCAAGTCGGGTCCCATCCTGAGTTTGCTTCCTGCGCCAAGAGAAATGGCGTCTCCTGGAAATGCTAAGGAACAACCGCCGTCACCTGGTTTGAATACGGGCTTTGTTGGCCTACGCTGTTGGTGGCTGCAACCACGTAGTAGTAAGTGGTGCCTGTTTGAACGCCGCTGTCGGTAAAGCTTCGCCCTGATGGGCTAGCGAGCAACGCGTAATAGCCGCCTGAAATGGTCGAACGGTAAACTCGATAGCCAATTACGCCGGAACTAGTGCTGGCGTTCCAGTTCAGTTGAACGGTGTGCGCCGAGGTACCCCCGGTCGTACAGGTGTAGTCCAGGCTATTGATCCAGTCCTGGCTGGTGTCGGATGCAACTATCCGGAAATGATAAGTCTTTCCCGGCGTGAGCCCCGAGATCAACTGAGTCTTTGAACGCCAGTACTGAGTGCTGTTTGCGCTGCTCTTTGTGTAGGATCCAGCCGCTAGCCCATAGTCGACGTGCGCGATAGTGGGGACAGCGGTGGTCCATCCGACTGTGCAGCTTGTGGTTGTGGAACTTTTGGTGATGTTGCTGAACCAAGTTTGGGCGCAAGCTGGAAGGCAAAGTACTAGAAGAATGGCAAGTCTAGATAAGGGTTTGTACACGGGATCACTCCAACAAGGGATAGGGCTAGGACATCTGCAAGCCAATGAAAACACTTGGGTTCCAAGCGGCCTGAAACGCCAACCAGATTGGAAGGTTTATATCGAAACCCTTTTTGTTCGGCAAAATAGGAAGGGCAAGCCTGAAACGAGTTCGACTTTAGGAAAGTACCTTGAAGCAATTTTGGAAAAATCCGAGCAACCCGCTATCCCTCGAAAGTTGTAATGACGTCTGCAACTTCCCGGTGATTGACTCTGCCATCAAGGCCTGTAAAGTAAGGCTTCCTAGGATTGTATGCAACTTGTTGTACTTCCCGGCAGTCACAAGACTTGGCTTTCTAGGCAGCGGCCTGGCGAGCTTCGAGCGTGGAGCAACGAAATAGTGTTTTGGCGTCGATCATAACTGCGAGTTTGCCGTGCCCGCCAAGAAGATCCAATCCCCGATTAGCCTTCTGATCGCTGACGCAAACGCAATGGTTTGCGAACTCCTGAGTGGAGCTTTCAAGGGAAGGCGCAGTTTTAAAGTAGTCGCGTCTGCGGTGAAGATGGATGACTTCCTCTCGATCGCCGCCACGACAGCTCTCGATGTTGCTTTGGTGGGCGCCCATTTGCAGGATGGAAAGGGTAGCGGCTTGCGCGCAGTGCAACAGTTGAGAGCAATACGCCCCGACACACGGTCCATCGTTCTTTTGGAGCGTTCCGAACAGATCCTGATACCTGAGACGTTTCGCGCAGGAGCCAGAGGGGTCTTCCTCCGCTCGCAACACGACCTCGATGTGCTCTGTAAGTGCGTCTCCCGCGTACATGCGGGACAAATATGGGCAAGCAGCGCTGAGCTCGAACAGGTGATCGAAGCTCTTCGCCGCTCGAGCCCTCTTCTGTTGACCAACGCTCAAGGAACCAAGCTATTGAGCAAACAGGAGAGCAGGATCGCTCGCTTGATTTCTCAAGGCATGACGAACCGCGAGATCGCCACTCATTTGGGGTTGAGCGGGCATACGGTCAAGAATTATCTATTCAAGATCTTCGACAAATTGGGCATTTCCAACCGGGTAGAACTTGCGTTATATGTCGCGAGCAGGGAAGACCACATCGATCTCGAATTAGAGGAAATGATTGAAAACCCAGAGCTGAGAAGGGTGGGCTAGCGTTCAGTTTTCCTGGAATCGGAGTGGGTTGCGGGTCCCCATCTTTTCCACACTCACAAGTTCATCATCAGAACGTCCATTCGTACCCAATCGGGGAGCACCTTCGATACGTCTTCCCGATTCGTCCTTCCGTGACCTTCACGAGAGCCGGAGTTATTGCGATTCTTAGCCGATGCAAAAACTCGTCGGCCTAATTTGCCTTGTTCTGATTCCGTCGCTGTCTTGCGCGGCCTCCTATAAACGCGTTCAAGTTTCCGTCAGCCCATCGGGCACGACGGTTGTCTCGGGTGGTACCCAGCAGTTTTCGGCCAGCATTTCTGGCACTTCGAACACGAGCGTCACTTGGTCCGCATCGGCTGGAACGATCACTGCGACTGGCGTCTTCACCGCGCCTGCCGTTACTCAAAACACTATCGTTTACGTGACAGCGTCAACCACCGGCTATCGTTCGAGAAGTGGGACGGCAACGGTTACAATTACCGCACCAACGACAGCGCCAGCTCCGACCCCGACCCCAACGCCAACTCAACACATTGTTGATCTGAGCTGGAACTTGTCTACCTCGCCTAACATCACTGGCTACAACGTATACCGGGGCACATCGTACGCGGGACCGTACTCCAAGATAAACAGTGGCGGGTTGGTCGCATCCAGTTTGTATACGGATTCAAACGTCTCTAGCGGCTACACCTACTATTACGTTGTGACCGCCGTAGACAGTTCTGGTGCAGAGAGCGGATATTCCAACGAAGCCCAGGCGGCTGTGCCCTAGCTCGAAAACGCACGGTAGCAGCTTGGTGAGACGAGAACTACCAACGAACGCAGGGTGCGTTAGCCATCTGCACGGTCAGACTTAAGGATTGAATCTCGGTGCCGTTCAGCACCATCGCCCGCCTGGCGCCATTTAGCTGCCTTGTATGGGACCCACTAAAAGCCTGAGCAGCGTCTTCTAATCTCGCAAGTCACGGCCCCATGCTGTCTGCACTGCGATGTAGGACTACTGAGACTGAAGGTTCCCCTGTTAGTTCTTACAGGAGACTGTCAGTTTTTACAGTGGTAGACTCACGTTCCATTTTGTGAGATTGTCGATCAAGGAACGGAACGATTGCCGCTTCAAACGAAAAGACCCGCTGCTGGTTTGCGTGCAACTCTCAGTCTTGACAGTCCAGCCCAAAGGTCGGCGGTCGTTACTGTTCGATACTTGAAATAACTTCGACCCCAGGGTGTCAGTATGCTCCCAGCCACAGACGCATCGGCAAAAATTTTCCTGGCCGATGCGAGCCCGTTAGATTGCCAGCTGCTTTCCGCCTCCCTGACCCGCAATCATTTCCGTGTCACGGGATGGGCGGTGAGATCTGTTGACGTGATTACCGCGATTGAAGAATGCAGCCCTGACGTTGTGGTGATTGGCGTTCAATTGCAGGACGGCGAAACCGCAGGCCTTACCGCGCTACGAGAGCTGCGCCTGCTTCGGTCGGCCCCGCGTGTGGTACTGCTCGTGGACTCGAGTGACCCAGAAATTGTGACAGAAGCTTTTCTTAGCGGGGCCTCGGGCGTGTTTGGTCGGACTCGGACGCCTGCTGAGCTATGCAACTGTATTCGCTGTGTCCTCGCAGGCCAAGTTTGGGTTAGCAAGGTCGAATTGGACTGTTTGATCAGCGCCTTGCGGGCCTGTTCCGCACCGCGCATCGTGAACTCGAAGGGAATTGACCTTCTTACGAAACGCGAGCAGGAGGTGGTGGGACTCCTAGCGGAAGGTTCCAGCAACCGCGAAATAGCCCACCAGCTTCGGCTGAGCGAGCACACGGTTAAGAATTACGTCTTCGCCATCTTTGACAAGGTTGGCGTATCTACACGCCTCGAACTGGTTCTTTATGCCCTACGTAATTCGGGGCAATCCTTCCCGCCCGACCCGCAAAGTGAAATTCGGAAATTCGGAACCTAGAGCACTGAATCTACCCTCTCGCTCGTGACCGACGCTGGACCCCTGGATTGTATTTCATCCTCACTCTATCCCAAGCCCTCCCCTACCTTAGGTGATTCACTTGAGGAAGGTCTTCTATGGAATGACCTCCTGAATGAAGTAAAAGAAGCGACAAAAGGATGCAGGATTTTCGACCCCTTGCGGTGTCACGCGACTTTGGCGTAATTTTCACCGAGACGTATGGGCCGTCTGAGGGCGCGCTCGAAAATGGGAGTCAAAGGGCGAAGCTATGAGTTCGCTAGTCGGTTGCCCAAGTTGGACGGACCCGCTGGTTGCGTCGGAACCACTCAGGTGGTATGCGCTCGCGACGCTGTCGCGCCACGAATGGTTGGTCAACAAGCAACTTCAAAGTTACGGAATGCAGGCTTTTCTTCCCACCAAGGTCGAGATCCATCGTTGGAGCGATCGCCGTAAGAAGGTAGAAATGCCCCTATTCCCTGGCTACGTGTTTTTACACGCGACCATGGGTGTCAAAGTGCGCCACACGGTACAGTGCGTGCGAGGCTGTTCCGGCTTCATCACCATGCAAGGAGAGCCGGTTCCCATTCCAGGCGAGCAGATCAAAGGAATTCAGAAGATTCTCGAGCAGCGAATATCCTGCACCGCATACTCCTATCTTCGAACCGGCCATCGCGTGCGCGTCCGAGGCGGATGCCTCGATGGCATCGAGGGGATTCTTGTTCGCACGAACGGGGAAAAGAGCTTGGTAATGTCTATCGACGGTATCGCAAGGTCTTTGGTGGTTCGGATCGAAGGCTATGCGATCGAGCAACTTTGATTTCGCCCTAGATATCGATATCCCATTCATTCGCCAATAGACCACAGCTCAGGCCAGTTCCCTTGGTCCCAAAATTCAATCGCTCGACAAAGAGTGGTCAACCATGATGCTTAATGGCATCGAGGAGCTTGGAGAGGGCCTCTTTTTCGTTTGTGCGGGAAGTGCCATGCGGCAGCTTCGAATACAAGCGGAGCTGTTGGCGAAAGCAAAGGTACCGGTGCTAATCGTAGGCGAAGAAGGAAGCGGCAAGGAAACAGCGGCTCGTTTAATTCACAAGCTGTCTGGTCAATCCAGGAATCCCATACTCATAATCGACTGCACGAAACCGTGTTCCAGAGTACTGGATAGGACGCTTTTTGGCGCTGCCGGCGCGGCCACGGCAGCGTTATCGACGGGATACCAGACGGTCGTGCTCAAGAATGTCCTGGGTCTACCCCCCAAGACTCAAACGCAAATCCTAAACCGCATGGCAGGCATGGCAAGTCCTAAAAATGGCGGAGGCGACGAATGTCGATTTCGTATTATCGCCACCTGCGGCGAAAGTATCGAGATGAGTGTTGGGGAGGGGAGCTTTTCCGCAGAGCTTTATTCCTATCTGAGTGCTTTCACGATCTATATCCCGCCATTGCGACGCCGAAAAGATGAAGTCTCCTTGCTACTAAGCCACTTTATGAACCAGATTGCATGCAAATACGATCTGTCGCCACGTTTGCTGTCAGGCGCGGCCCACTTTGCATGCCAGTCTCATTCGTGGCCGGGAAACGTGAAGGAGCTGGAGGACTTCGTCAAACGGTACTTGATTATTGGAGAAGGAGCGATTGCCTTCCAGCCACTCAGGTCCTTGCCTTTAACGGTCGACCTAGTTACCCAGAACTCCGGCCAGGAACGAAAACCCCCCAATTGAGGATGTCGAATGACTTTCAAGACAGAAGCCCTGGTGTTAAGCGCCATCGCAGCCCTGGCGTCGATTTGTGTCGCACAAGAGAGTGCAGCAGCTGAACCTGCAGCTAAGGGGAACCAAGCAATGAACGCTCCATCGAAGGTGCCAGGGCACGCCGGCGCACCCACTTTTCAGCCGCGCAATCCCCGGTATCTGGTGGAAGCTGGAGATTCCTTCGACCTCATGTTTGAACTGAGCCCCGAATTCAACCAGACGGTGGTGGTGCAACCAGATGGCTTCGCTACCCTCAAGGCAGTCGGGGATCTGCACGTTGCCGAGCACACAGTTCCCGAATTAAGGGATATGGTGCGTCAAGCGTATGCAAAAATTTTGCGAGATCCGATCATCAGCATCTCGCTTAAGGACTTCGAAAGACCCTATTTCATTGCCAGTGGGCAGGTCGGACGCCCCGGCAAGTACGAACTGCGTGGTGATACCACTGTAGTCGAAGCTGTAGCCATGGCGGGCGGATTCAACACATCTGCCAAAGACTCACAAGTGGTTCTGTACCGCCGGGTCTCCCAGGATTGGATGCAGGGCAGAATCTTGGACGTCAAAAAGATGATGCACGACAAGAACTTGAGTGAAGATCTCCACATTATGCCCGGCGACATGATCATCGTGCCGCAGAACCGCATCTCCAAAATTAAGCCCTTTATTCCAAACACCGGGGTTTACGTTAACCCCATACCGTAGAGGTGCAGATAGCTTTTGCAGGCCTTTTTCCCGCAATCGTGTACCTAAGGCCGGTTCCCGCAGGCACCTGTGCAAGAAATGGAAGCTTCCTATGACTTATGACGACGATGTATTTAGCGGAGAAAAATCGCGGCAAACGCAGCTGACCGCAAAGGATATTGTTCGAGTGGGCTTTCGCCACAAGAACTTACTTCTTGCTACCTTTGGATTTCTGTCGTTGCTTGCCCTGCTATACGCCTTCGCATTGCCCCCAAAGTACGAAGCGGAAACTAAGATTCTGGTGAGGCAAGGCCGCGTCGACCCGGTGGTGAGCCCGACGGCGAATGTCCCGCTGACCATACAGCAGCCACTCACCGAAGAAGAGCTTAACTCCGAAGTCGAAATACTCTTGAGTGACGACGTTCTACGGCAGGTGGCTACCGCTTCTGGCCTAGTTCGCAGAACAACATTTTCGCTGCTCCCTCTGTTCCAGGGCTTCGATGATCCCGAGGCCCGCATGGGCGCAGCGGTTAGAGATCTGAAGTCGTCGCTGAAAGTAATACCCTTACGAAAAACGAATGTCATACAGGTAAGCTACCGGCGGCGAAACGCCGAACAGGCTGCTCAGGTTTTGCGAGCGCTGAACGCGGCGTACATCGGCAAGCACGTCGAAGCTCATCGCGCGGGCGGGCAGTTCAAGTTCTTTGAGCAACAGGCTCAGGATTACCAGGACAAATTGAAAGACGCCGAGCAGCGGTTGCAGGATTTCTCCCGTACCCAGAATTCTGTTCGTCCGGAGATAGTGAGAGACGAAATGCTGCAGCAGCTGACCACGCTAAACGGCGACATCGCCGCGACCGGGGCAGAAATCGCGCAGACCGGAAATCGTCTCCGAACGCTGGAAGAGCAGGCGCAAAAAGTCCCCGCGCGTATGACGACCAGTATCAGGACGGCGGATAACGAACAGCTAATGCAACAGCTAAAAGGCACCCTCTTAACCTTGGATTTGAAGCGCACCGAGCTGCTGAGCAAGTACCAGGAGGACTATCGCCCAGTCCAAGAAATCGAGCAGGAAATTCAGAGGACGCGCGCCGCGATTGAAGCGGAGAACGCTGCCCCGTTACGCGAGAGCACGACAGATGTGGACCCCACTCATACGCTGGTCAGTGCCGAGCTAACGAAAGCGAAGACCGACCTGAGCGGATTATTGGCGCGCCAATCCGCCATGCAAGCGACCGCGCGGCGGTATCAGTCTGTAATCCACGAGTTGGAGAGCAAGGGGAGGCTCGAACAAGATTTGCAGCGGGAAGTGAAAGCCGGGGAAGAAAATTATCTGCTCTACGTTCAGAAACGCGAACAGTCGCGAATTACGGACGCGCTCGACCAAATGCGAATCTTGAACGTTGTGGTAGTGCAACAACCCAGTGTTCCGGCTTTGCCTCTTCACTCTCCCTGGATGTTGGCACTCGGGGGAATGCTTGTCGCCGCACTCGTGAGCGTTGCAGCTGTCTTTCTGTTCGATTTCTTCGATTCCTCCTTTCACGCTCCGCATGAAATAGAAGCCATGCTGAATATTCCTGTCCTCGCGGCTGTACCGCGATTCGACGACAACAATGGTCACCGCAACGGCGCAAGCAACGGCCACCGGTTCACACCTAAGGCTGCAGGCGAAAAGACAGTCGCCGGCTGAGCGGATTCCTCGCTTTTTTCAACCCTGCCCGAAGCTTCCGATCGATGGCACCTCAAGGCCACCCCAGCAAGTGAATAGCCTTCCACATCTCACCACCATTCAACGGTCGAGCGCTCCCGCTCGCATGGAGTTTTCCGGACTGTCGCCCAGCCAGGTTGTTGCAGCGCCAGCAGCTATTCCCGTGCATGCGGTAGAAGTGAAGGGCGCGAAACGCCAGCACGTGTATTTCTGGTGTAAGCGAGTAATTGACGTGCTTCTATCTGCCAGCCTCGCAATTGTGTTGTTGCCGTTGATGGTAGTGATCGCGATTCTGATCAAGCTCGATTCGCCTGGTCCGGTGCTTTTTATTCACCATCGTGTCGGAGTCAAAAGGCGCACTGAGGGTGACCGCGTTGTGTGGGTGCTCCGATCCTTCGCGTTCTATAAGTTTCGTTCCATGGTGACCAACGCAGACCAGTCGCGGCACGAATGCTATATCCGGGATTTCCGGGAAGGACGTATTGACGGATCCGGAAATGGCAGTGGCTTTAAGTTGAACAACGATTCGCGGGTGACCCGGCTGGGACGGATCCTGCGACGGACCAGCCTGGATGAGCTGCCTCAACTCATCAACGTGTTGAAAGGCGACATGAGCCTGGTGGGCCCACGACCGGTACCGCTCTATGAGGCGGCTCTTTACGCTGACCGCCACTATGAGCGCCTGACCGCACTTCCAGGCATGACCGGGCTCTGGCAAACCAAAGGACGCTGCCAAGTTCCTTTCGAGGAAATGTTGCGAATGGACATCGAATATGCACGGCGGTCCTGTTTCTGGCTGGACGCGAAAATACTGTTACTTACCATTCCTGCCGTGCTCAGTGGGCGCGGCGCCCGATAGAAAAGGAGCAAGAGATGCCCACGCTCGACCGCTTGGGAACTGCCGTTATCGGCTGTGGTTATTGGGGAATGAACTATGTGCGGGTATTCAGCGAATTGCCTGAAGCCCAGCTAATCGCCGTCTGTGACCAGCGACCTGACCAGCTGAAGGAATTGTCGAACCGCTCTCCGCACATACGTTTGACTACAGAAGTGGATGAAGTCGTGTGCGATCCGAGGGTCGACGCGGTAGTGATCTGTACGGAAGCGACGACCCACCACGCGGTGGCTTCCACCTGCCTCCGTGCCGGCAAACATGTGCTGATCGAAAAGCCGATTGCCACCACAGTTGCCGATGCCGAAGAGATGGTAGCACTGGCCGAAAGGAACTCTCTGACGTTAATGGTAGGTCATACATTCATCTATAACCCTGGGATCAAAAAGGTCAAAGAATTCATAACGGATTCGTCCTCCGAGGTGTACTACCTGTACGCGCGTCGCACCAACCTCGGCCCTATACGTCGAGATGTGAATGCGGTTTGGGATCTGGCGACCCACGATATCGCCGTATTCAACTATCTGCTGGACACTGAGCCTGGCTGGGTGTCGGCGGTTGGGGGCAAGCTTTTACGCAATTGCCGGGAAGACGTCGGATTCGTAACCCTAGGTTATGGCGGGAACGTTCTCGGCCACATTCACGTCAGCTGGGCCGACCCCAACAAAGCACGAGAAACGGTTGTGGTGTGCAGCGACAAACGGATTGTTTTTAACGATCTGAACTCGTTAGAACAGGTGCGAGTTTTTGAAAAGGGCGTCCGCCTCGTGGAACAGAAGCCGGTGAACTATGGCGAATATCGATTACAGATTCGCGACGGCGACATTCTAAGTCCGAGGCTTGAGGTCGCCGAACCTCTGAAGGAACAGTGCCGTCATTTTCTAAGCTGCGTGACCACTGGCGAACTCCCTCTCACTGGCGGGCGGGAAGGAGTAGAAGTGCTTCGCGTACTTGAAGCGATTGATCGTTCAATCCAAGAACAGGGTACAAGAGTTGAGGTAACGACTAATGAGCATCACGCCGATGATCAAGCCATGCTACGAAGTGCCATTGCTTGACCTTTTCGCACAGTATCAATGTATTACCGCGGAAATCGATCAGGCGATTTCGTCGGTGTTGCATGGCGGCGACTTCATCTTGGGACGAGAAGTCAGTTTGTTTGAGCAGGAATTTGCCTCCTATTGTGGAGCCCGTTTTGCTGTGGGCGTGGACTCGGGTACATCGGCATTGGAACTCGCACTGCGTGGGTTCAGGGTCGGGCCGGGGGATGAGGTAATCACCGTCGCCAACAGTTACATCGCTTCAGTCCTCGCCATATCACATACCGGCGCAACCCCGGTTTTAGTCGATGCTGACCCCCAGACTTGCACCATCAGCATCGCTGCTGTCGAGAATGCTATTTCGCCGCGGACGCGAGCGATCATTCCGGTCCACCTTTATGGACAACCGGCGGACATGGATCCCATTCTGCAGATCGCCCGCAAACACGGGCTGTTTGTCGTCGAAGACGCCTGCCAGGCCCATGGCGCCATCTACAAGGGGCGCCGAGTAGGCTCGATCGGCGATGCTGCAGCTTTCAGCTTCTACCCCGGCAAAAATCTCGGCGCATACGGAGACGCTGGAGCAGTCGTAACAAATGACGAAGGCCACGCCCGCACCATACAGCAGTTGCGAAACTACGGACAGATCGAAAAATACAAACACCAGATCAAAGGCTACAATCGCCGGCTGGACACGCTACAAGCCGCTGTGCTGAGAGTCAAGCTCGCTCACTTGGACACGTGGAACGCTGCTCGCCGCCGCCACGCCGCTTGCTACACCGCGTTTCTTGCTGATGCCGGAGTGTTGACTCCGCATGAAGCGAGCTATGGCAGTTCGGTCTGGCACCTCTATGTGATCCACACGCCGCGGCGCGACGAACTGAAGGTTTGCCTGTCGGAGCGCGGTGTCACCGCCGGCATACATTACCCCGTGCCTATTCATCTCCAGCCAGCGTATGCCGATTTGGAATACAAACGAGGAGACTTCCCTGTAGCAGAACGATCCGCCCAACAGTGCCTTTCGCTGCCGATATATGCGGAACTGAGCGAATCCATCATCCACTACGTAGCCGATCAGGTACGCGAGTTTCATTGTGAGCAGCAGTTGCGCTCACGCGCGGCTTAAAGAAGGCCATGGCAGCTAACTACCACGTCGATACCCTAGCAGAACGGACCGACTCCAGATCACTCCCTGGATCAGGGGTGCTGTCAGCCGCGGGGACCGCCATCGTTACCACGCTGCTGTTTCCCTTAGCCACGTCGGCCTCATGGTTGCGAAAGCTGTTCTTGGCGATCATCATTCTCGACATCCCTTTACACATGGGCATTCATCTGTTTTGGTCAGACGAATTAGGGGACTCAGGTGCCTTAGCTGGGCTTGAGATCTCACTCACTACCGTAGTTCTTGCGGCCCTATATTTCTTGTGGTTTCTGGGTTATGTGTGCAGGAGAGAGCTAGAACCGACGATCTCACTGCGCCCCGCGCTGCCGCTGGCCTTGTATCTGATGTTTGAAGTGGTGTCCCTACTCGCAGCACGGAACCCTGTTATTGGCGTCTATGAAGCGTTGCTTACGGCTCAAATGCTCTTGCTTTTCATTTATCTCATTAACTGGGTCCGCACCCGGGCTGATGTTGCGTTTGTGCTCCGGATGTTACTGGTCGGTTTCATTCTGGAAGCTGGCATCATTGTTGCCTTGAAGACCAGTGGGCATGATATTGAGGTTCCGGGTCTTCCAGGTCATACCTTAATGGTAGACACGCCAGAAGGCGAAGAGGGGTTTTCACGTCCCGGCGGTACCTTCTCTTCACCGAATGTGGCTGGAAGCTACCTCAGTGTCATGCTGACTGTGGTGGTCAGTCTGCTTTTGCTCGCCCGTGTACGCGCGTGGTATAAGGCGGTTGCTCTTATTTCCGTTGGCATCGGCCTCATCGCGCTGCTCTCCACTTATTCCAGGGGAGGGTGGCTGGCTTTCCTCACTGCGATAACACTATTATGCTGCGCGGGCTGGCGATTGCTTTGGCCACGTGGGGTGTTAATCATCGCGGTCGCGCTGGCCGCGCTTTTCGTGTCCTTGTTTCTCGATACCCCGCTCTCGCGACGGTTGTTTGAAAGTGACGAGGGATCGGCTTATTCCCGTCTTGTCTTGAACAAACTTGCAATCAGGATGATAAAGGACCATCCGATTATCGGGGTGGGTGCCAACAATTTTAGTTTTAATGTTAAAGAATACGCCACTCAGGAGGATATGGGTGAATGGCTGTATACAGTGCACAACAAGTACTTGCTCGTTTGGGCAGAGGCCGGGTTGGGTGGGCTGCTTGCCTATTGTTGGTTTCTGATCGCATCGCTCAGGCAAGGTTGGCGTTGCTGGAAAGATAACGATCCACTCTATTCACCTCTGTCTTTGGCACTGCTATGTGGGATCAGCGCGCTCATCATCTGCGACCTATTCGAACCAGACCGGGGCCGGCCCTTGATGCAGCTCTTGATAGTGTTGGCAACTCTCATCGGAACGATTCCGTCCTGGACTGCACCAGCCTTCAACGGCCGACCGGCTTTACCCATTCGAGTCAAAACGATTCGTCGACAACAAGTCGTTTAATGCAACTGCTGTCAAGGTACAGCGCTCCCCGATAACCGATTATGCGAGTCGCCTATCTCTCGTTCGATTTTGCTGAATCTAGCATACGAACGGCGAGTGCTCTTGCCCGTCATGCGGACGTTCTTCTCATGCTTCCCGACCTAGAAGCTGAGCCGTACATCGACCTGCTCGACCGAGCGGTGCAGTTCCGACCGTTTTCCCTGCCGCGTTTGCGTCAGCCAATCCGTCAAATGCGGATGCTGGCGAGCCTGAATAGGCAGGTAAGGGACTACTCGCCCGATATATTTCATCTGCAGCAGGGGCATTTCTGGCTCAATCTTGGCATTCGCTTCATGCCAAAGTGGAACTTTGTGCTAACGGTTCACGACTGTCGCCACCATCCCGGCGACAGAGCTTCCCAGAGGACTCCGCAATGGATGCTCGATCTGGGCAATCGTCGCGCCGACGAGATCATTGTGCACTCGAATTTTGTGAAACAGCAGCTCGCTTTTAGCTGTCGCATCCCTGATGAGCGCATGCACGTAATCCCGCACATCAGCTTGGGCCAGCCGTTGGGAGACGGCAAGCTGCACAACCATGGCGTTCCTACCGTGCTTTTCTTCGGCCGCATTTGGAAATACAAAGGACTGGAATACCTGATTCGCGCCGAGCCATTCATCACCTCACAAGTCCCGGAGGCAAAGATTGTCATCGCCGGTCAGGGTGAAGCGTTCTCACGCTACCGCAAAATGATGGTGAATCCCGACCGTTTTGTCGTGATTAACGAGTACATTTCAGATCGTCGTTGTGCTGAACTGTTCGCACAAGCGACCGTGGTCACGCTGCCGTATATTGAAGCCTCACAAAGCGGGGTAATTCCTTTGGCTTATACACACAGTAAGCCGGTGGTTTGCACAAGGGTAGGCGGCATCCCTGAGATGGTCGAGGACGGGCTGACCGGATTTTGTGTTCCGCCCAGGGACGAGAGGGCACTCGCCGATGCAATTGTGCGGATTCTGCGAAACCAAGATCTGGCCCGCACTCTCGGAAGCAATGGTAACCGAAAGATCAACGCTGAATGCTCGCCCGCACAAATAGCGCAGATGACCTTCGAAGTGTATTGCCGAGCCTTGAATCCCACACTCCAACGATCCGCGGCGTTTGCAACTTCGTAAAGCCAGGTGCAGCACTTCCTCAAGCAGCGTCCAACATATCCGGACACACTGGAACAGAATGATAAGAGCTGCAGCACCACCTCGCCGTGTTCTCATGCTAGTTGAGAACAACTCGTATCCCAAGGATCCTCGTGTACGAAAAGAGGCCCAGGCTCTAATGAAGGCCGGCTATCTGATTACCGTCATCAGTCCAGCAGAGCCACGGCAGAAATGGCATGAAATGATTGACGGCGTGAATGTGTACCGCTTTCCCGCATCTCCGCAGGCAAGCAGCCTGCTGAGCTACCTGTATGAGTATGCCTACTCGATGGCTGCAATTTCTCTCCTTGCATTCTGGGTGTTCCTCCGGCATGGCTTCGACGTAATTCATGCCGCGAATCCGCCTGACACACTCGCCTTTGTTGCAGCTTTTTATAAGTGCCTCGGAAAACACTTTGTGTTTGACCATCACGACCTGGCTCCCGAAATGTACTATGCTCGTTTTCCGCAAGGAGGTAACAAATGGGTGCACAAAGCGCTGCTCTGGTGTGAAAGGCTCTCCTGCCGGATAGCGGATCGCGTGTTGGCAGTAAACGAATCGTATAAAGCAATCGAAATGCGCCGCGATGGTGTGCTCGAGGCGTCTATAACGGTGGTCCGAAATGGTCCTGAACTGAGAAATACGTGGACGAATGAGTCCGACCGGGACCTGAGGGCGCAGGCCGGCACGATCATTGCTTATGCAGGCATTATCGGAGTCCAGGATGGCGTGGACTGCCTTCTTCGCGCCCTGCGAAACCTGATTGTGACGCTGAATCGCACAGATGTACTCTGCTTGATTTTAGGTGACGGAGAAGCGCTGCCTTCCTTAAGACATCAGGCAGATAAACTGGCAGTCGCGCAATACATTCGTTTTACGGGCTGGATAGACGACCCGGGCCGTTACGCGCGCTGCCTCGCAACGGCCGACATCTGTGTTGACCCAAGTCCATCAAATCCCTACAACGACCGCTGCACCGCCATCAAGATGATGGAGTACATGGCTGCGGCAAAGCCCATTGTCGCGTTTGACTTGCCCGAGCATCGGGTGACGGCCGAATCTTCCGCGTTGTATGCCCCGCCCAACGATGAGCTGGGGTTTGCCAGGGCCATTGCCGAACTCATGAATGATGCGCCCCGCCGGCAAATCATGGGAGCAATCGGCCGCCAAAGAATAGAGCACTCGCTGGCTTGGAGTTACTCGGCTGCCCGGCTGCTCGATGCATATAGTAACCTGCTTTTCACATCACCGCGCACGAGTGCTCGAATCGCTAACACCAGCTCCGCAATCCGGCCCTCTCAGCGACCTGCAATCAGGTAGGAAACACGTGAGTCTCGCAGCAGTTTCACAGAGAACTTATTTCGCGCACGCGCAAGCAATCGTGGAAACCCATGATATTGGCGCTGGCACGCGCATTTGGGCCTATGCTCATGTCATGTCGGGAGCGCACGTGGGGTCCGACTGTAACATTTGCGACCATGCCTTCATCGAATCCGGGGCTACCCTGGGCAACAACGTCACCGTCAAGAACGGGGTTGCGGTTTGGCAGGGAGTTAGGGTGGAGGACAATGTCTTCCTGGGACCTAACTGCGTGTTGACGAATGACTATAATCCCCGCGCCTACATAAAGAAGAGCGGCCCCGCGCTCGAAACCACAGTAATTCGCGCTAATGCTACTATCGGAGCAAACGCAACCATCGTCTGCGGCATAACGGTCGGGCAGTATGCATTTATTGGTGCCGGTACGGTGGTACTGAAGCCAGTGCTCGATTTCGCGCTCATGGTTGGCAATCCAGCGCGTCATATCGGTTGGATGTGCGTGTGCGCCAAAAGCCTCCCACTACGCGATTCAAGGGCTACCCCTTCGTTGACCTGTCCGCATTGCCACACCCAATTCCGAGTCACTTCAAAAGGTTTAGCAGTCTCGGAAGGCAGTCGGAGCGAATACTTAGACGCGAGCCAAACTTACAGTCGCCGCGCCAAAGAAACGATTCCTATTCATTCTCGGGAAACACTCGGATTTCGCGTGATGGGCGTCTCGGGGCAAGCCAGCCATCCCAAAAAGAACTCGTAACAACCTCGGTAACTGTCTTATATAGGCATGAGAACTTTCTTGGCACGCATCAGTTGCATTCCGCGGCTCAGGTCTGCGTATAGGTCTATGTTGCTAATCCCGGGTTTGAACAGCATCTTGCGTGCAACGGTTCGACATATGCTTCCATTCGGCACAAAGGTGTGGGCCCGTATTCAGGCCGGCGAAGGCGAGGGGCTGTGGCTAAAGATTGATCCGCGCTGGCACAACGCCTATCTGGAAGGTTCCTACGAGCCAGGCATTCAGAAATTGCTGCGCGAGCACTTGCGCCCAGGGGACGTTTTTTACGATGTCGGGGCCCATATTGGTTTCTTTAGCATGATTGCGGCGCGACTGGTGGGAGAAAAGGGAAAGGTCTTCGCGTTCGAGGCTGCGCCCGAGAACGTTGCCGCTCTTGAGCAAAATGTTCGCAGGAATGGACTCCCGCAAATCGAGATCAACCCAGTTGCGGTCTGGTCGAAGAGCAGCCTGGTTAAGTTCAAGAGACCGTATGCTGGAGCCCTCGCGGGAGCTGTGATCGAGCTTGATGCTCGCGCTTCGGAAGCCGCTCCGGAGTTGCAAATCGAAGTACAGGCAACCACGCTTGACAGCTTTGCCGAAAAGCATCCTATTCCCCGCGTGGTGAAAATAGACGTTGAGGGTGCGGAAGCCGAAGTATTGGAAGGAGCAAAAGAGCTCTTTCAGCAATGCAGGCCGCTACTGATTTGCGAGGTTCACCATCCACGCGCCGAAGGATCCGTGTGCCCGCGGCTGAAACAGCAGGGTTATGTATTTGACTGGATGACAGGGGAGCAGGCGTTCCCCCGACACCTAATCGCGGAATTTCAGTCTATCGCGCCGGCTCTTTCCTCGAATTCCCAGCACAGGTTGCGAGTTAGCGCCCTGACCCAGCCGTGAATCAATCGCAAACCATTTTGAAGAACACAGTTGTATTGGGGCTTTCCGAGGTCATTGAGAGACTCAGTACGGTGTACCTCGGCATTTGCGTGGCCCGGAAGCTCGGAGCCGGGGCGTTCGGCGTCTACTCGGTTGCCATGGTCTATTACAGCCTCCTGTTTCTTGCGGCAGAACTGGGCTGCACGACCTACTTGGTAAGAGAAATCGCCAAAGACCGGACTCAAACCAATAGGCTTGTGGTCCATGCCGCATTGCTGAGCGCTGCACTGGGATTGGTTCTGGCAACCGGAGCACGCATGGTTCTGCCGTTTGCGGGCTTTTCACGGGATGTACAACTGGCCTTGTACATCATCGTATGGGCGATTGTGCCGGCAACTCTGAAGGCGATTCAGGAATCGGTCTTTGTCGCTTACCAAAAAGCGGAATTTCTCACATATTCCGCACTGGTCGCGGGCATAGTTAATTTGGCCGCCGCCCTCTACCTATTATCGCTTGGCTTAGGCGTTGTGAGCCTGGTTTTGGCGTTCATCGTCGTGCAATTTGTTGTTGCAGCATTCTATTTCCTTTCCGTAAATCGCTACATAACAAGGCTGCATTGGGAGTTCGCACCCAGCTTCGCTTTCAGAATGCTCCGGGAAATTCGGCCATTCACCGGAACGTCTCTCATCCAAGGAATGTTGTCGCGTCCAGAGATCATCTTACTGTCGTTTACCAGGAATAATGCTGAGATTGGTTTCTACAGTGCCGCCTTGAAGATTGTTGATTTGTGGCAGCTTGTTCCGCGAAGTCTCATGACGAATGTGTTCCCGCTTTTGTCCAGCGGCTACCGCGCCGGAAGTCAGGAGGAGACGCACGTGCTGCGCGAGAGGTCTATAAAGTATCTGCTGGCGCTCTCCTCGCCTCTTGCGGTAGGGCTGTTCGTAACCGCCCGGCCGGTGCTTCACTGGCTTTATGGCGATGGCTTCGAATCATCAGTCGTGGTCTTGAAGATCCTGGTCTGGACGATTCCACTGGGATCGCTATGGTCCGTCTTGTGGCGGGTGTTGTCGGCGAGAGGTGAACATGGCGCCGCCCTCGAGAGCCAGATCGTAACTCTCCTGTTCCGCTTGGCAGCCGGTTACCTTGTGATCCGTTCATTTGCTTCGTTAGGAGCTGCCGTCTCAACGACTGCTTCCATGCTCGCTCTGGATCTGCTTCTCGCATATCGCGTGCGGCGCGACGGCAGCCAGCTCAGATTTGTACGGCTTGCAGGTCGGACGGCACTGGCTGCGGCCGGAATGGGAGTCATCACTCTTCTGCTGCGGGATCATTTGCAGTTGTGGGCGCTCGCCTGCGTAAGCGCAGCGGCCTATGTAACGATGATTTTTCTGGTGAAGGCATTTTCGAAAGAAGATTTCAGCTTGTTTCGCAATCTGTGGCATGCCCGGACCACCTAGTTTCTCAGGCGTTTTGGAATCACCAACAGAAAACCTATCAATCGGGGAGGCTTCCGTGAATAAATCTGCGACCTCTAGTGTCGAATCCTGTAAACCTGCTGAAGACACGCTACAAGCGGCCCTGCTGAGCGACAACGAAGTGACCCGTCCCCGCGACGTATGCATTCCTGAAATGTTTGGGCTTCAGGCTGAGCAGACTCCGCACCATACAGCGCTGGTCGGGAATGAATTGGATCTCACCTACGTAGAGTTGGACGCGCGAGCCAATCGGCTGGCGAATTATTTGCGAGCCTTAGGCGTCGGGCCCGAGGTTCGCGTCGGGCTCTGCATGTTGCGGTCCCCGCTCAATGTGGCCGCGGCACTCGCAGTTCTAAAGGCGGGAGGGGCTTACGTTCCCATGGATCCGAGTTATCCGCGCGACCGCCTCTCGCTCATTCTGAACGACGCCGACGTCGCTGTACTTCTGACGGATGCGCGAGTGGCAGGCAATCTACCTACCGGACAGTGGCAGTCGGTGATCCTGGACCGCGATGCGTTAGCGGTCGCGAATTACCCGACCGTGGCACCCCCGGAGACTGCGCGCCCAGACAACCTGGCATACGTGATCTACACTTCGGGTTCAACCGGCACTCCGAAAGGAGTGCAAATAACGCACGCCGGCCTTCGTAATCTTGTGCTGTGGCACCACAAGGCGTTCGCTGTCACCCCTGCAGATCGGGCGACGCAACTGGCGAGCTTTGGATTCGACGCCGCGGTTTGGGAACTCTGGCCGTATCTCACGGCCGGAGCCGCAGTCTACATCACGCCTGATGCTTCGCGGAACTCTCCGGAATTGCTGCGTGATTGGCTCGTCGCCCACAACATCACTATTAGTTTTGTGCCTACCCCATTAGCGGAACGGCTTATGCTGCTCGATTGGCCAGCTGAAGCCAAGCTAAGGCTCTTGCTCACGGGAGCTGACACGCTTCATCACTATCCGCTCCCTGGCCTCCCCTTCAAGCTGGTCAACAATTACGGCCCGACGGAAGCCACCGTCGTCGCAACTTCTGGCTTTGTACACTCAACGCCAGCTCCGGACGGACGGCCTCCAATCGGTTGGCCGATCGCCAATACTCAAGTCTATGTTTGTGATGAGTCACGGAACTTATTACCAATCGGTGAAGTGGGCGAGATCTACATTGGCGGCGCGGGAGTAGCACGGGGATACGTGAATAGCCCTGAGCTCACCGCTCAAAAATTTGTCCCGGATCCCTTCAGTAAGAACCCTGGTGCGCGACTCTATCGAACCGGAGACCTTGCCCGTTTACTTCCCGATGGTCAGCTGGCATACGTGGGAAGAGCGGACGATCTGATTAAGATCCGCGGTTTCAGGATTGAGCCCAATGAGATTGTGAGCGTTCTCAATACGCACCCCGCGGTACAAGCCAGCGCCGTGGTTGCGCGCAAAAGTGGCACGGGAAATTTGCGCCTGCTTGGATATGTGGTGTCGAACGGCAATGTCACCTGCGGTTCCCTTCGAGCACTACTGCGCGAGCATTTGCCAGACTACATGGTGCCTGCCACCTTCGTTGGAGTAACTGCCCTACCGCTGACGCCGAATGGCAAGGTTGATCGCGATGCGTTGCCCGCTGCTGACGACAGCAACATGCTGCCGGACGAAGACTATGCGGCACCACGCACTGTTCTTGAGCAGAGGTTGTCGGGAACTGTGGCCAACCTGCTGGGTCTGGAGCGGGTCGGAGTGAACGACAATTTTTTCTTGATCGGCGGCCATTCTCTGTTTGGGACCCAACTTATCGCGCGCATCCACGAGACTTTCGGGGTGGACCTCCCTTTGCTCAGCATTTTTGATTTGCCAACGCCAGCGCTGTTGGCGCAGGAGATTGAGCGCCTAATTGTCGCCACAGTCAGTGCGATGGACGAAGAGCAAGTTCAAAGCGCTTTGCAGCAGGCCGCCGGAGGTCAACAACCATGAACTCCGCCGCAGCCGAATCTCCCGCGGGGCGCGGCACGCCAGGACCTGCCCTTAGCCTCTACCACTTACTCGATCCTGAAATCTTGGCGGACCCCTATCCACTGTATCGTCGCTTGCGTACCGAAGACCCGGTGCATTGGGACCCATTTCTTCACGCCTGGGTGGCTACTCGGTACACCGACGTCATTCGTGTGCTTCATGATTTCTCCGCAGATCGCACTCCCACTCCGGAACAACTAACCGAGATGGGACTCTCCCGCCTAAATCCTATTGCGGCCGTGATGGTGAAACAGATGCTGTTCCTCGATCCTCCCACCCATACACGTCTGCGCTCACTGGCATCCAGTGCTTTTACCCCGCGGCGGGTGGAGCTGTTGCGCTCGCACATCCAGGAGATTGCCGACAAATTGATCGATGCGGTCGCGGATAAGGGGCAGATGGACGTGATCGCTGATTTCGCCGCGCAGCTCCCGGCGATCGTAACCGCCGAAATGCTCGGGGTGCCGATCAACGACCATCTCCAGCTGAAAAACTGGTCAGCGGATTTTGCGGAGATGCTCGGGAATTTCCAGCACAATCCTGATCGGATTCCACGCGTGCTGCGCAGCCTTGAGGACATGCTCGAATATTTCCGCTCCGCAGTTCGCGAACTGAGGGTGCGCCCCCGTGAAGGGCTTGTCAATTGGCTGCTCACCGCGGAAATTCAGGGGGACCGCCTCAGCGAGGAAGAAGTCATTGCCAACGTCATCGTGACCATGGTCGGGGGGCAAGAAACCACCACCAATCTGATCGGGAATGGGTTGCTCACGTTGTTGCGCAATCCGGGAAAAATGCAATGGTTGCGTGACCAACCCTCCCTTATGCAGGCAGCGGTCGAGGAGTTGCTTCGTTATGAAAGCCCGAGTCAGCATACGGCTCGGATGGCGCCCTATGACTTGGAACTGGGCAACCGTAAGATCCGCAAAAGACAGGCCGTGATCGCGGTCATGGGAGCAGCCAATCGGGATCCCGAACGATTCCCTGATCCGGATCGACTGGACCTTGCTCGAACAGATAACCGGCACGTGGCTTTTGGCTGGGCCGCTCATTTCTGCTTTGGGGCCGCGCTCGCTCGCATCGAGGGTCAAATTTCTTTCGGCACGATACTTCGCCGCTTGCCGAATCTAGCTCTCAGGCCTGGTCCGTTAACCTGGAGACCGAATTTAGGCTTACGCGGCTTGACCGCACTTCCGGTCACATTTTAGGAAGGTAAGAGACTCACACAAAAAACCATGCAGCTCTCCGCAGCCAAACAAGCTCTCGTTGATAAGTACGTTCGCGGCGACCTGGCGTCTATCCTGATACCTCCCAAACCTAAGCGGCGAGCAAGCGAATCTGTGCCCGCTTCTCTGTCCCAGGAACAGGTGTGGCTCCGAGCGCAGGCGGCCATCGACATGCCTCCGCTGTACAACGAGACCATAACTATCCATCGCTCCGGGCCAATGGATATCGCAGCGTTAAAACAAAGCTTGGGCGAAATTCTTCGTCGGCACGAAGCTTGGCGGACCACCTTCGAGATGAGAGATGGACAAGTCTGGCAAGTTGTTCATCCGGTTCCGGCAGAATTCCCTCTGTCTGCGGTCGACCTACGGGGAAAGGTATCGTCGGCGCTGCTCGATGCTGAAGCTCTGAAATTCGCGAACGAACACGCTAGTCAGCCATTTGACTTGCAGGGCGGCCCACTCGCACGCGGGTTACTCGTCTCCATGACCGACCAACGCCACTGTTTGTACATCGATATGCACCAGAGTATCGTCGACGGCATTTCAGTTTATGAAGTGCTTCCGACAGAATTGGCCACTTTGTACGAATCGTTTTCGCGAGGCTCGCCTGCGCACTTGCCTGATCTACCGATGCAATTCGCCGACTTCGCCTTGTGGCAGCGTGATTTCCTGAAGGAAGAGGTGTTTGAAGGACAACTAAACTACTGGCGTAAACAGCTTGGAGACGGAGTTTCAACACTCTCATGGCCGACTGATCGGCCTAGGCCACCGGTCGAGAGCTACCGTGGCGCCATACGGCCGTTCACGTATTCGAGTGATCTCCTCGCAATGTTGAACGAAGCCAGGGGAGCCACAAGAGTATCACTGTTTGCTGTTTTGGTGACTGCGCTGGCGGCGCTCCTCCGCACGTACACCAACCAGAATGAAATTGTGCTCGGCACACTTGCTCCGTGTGGTCGCGACCGTTCGGAATTTCAAAACCTTCTGGGATACTTCCTCAACCCGGTTGCGCTCCGGCTGACGATTTCCCGTTCCCTCACGTTTCGTGAACTATTGCTGCAAGCACAGGATGTGATCGCCGCTGCGATTTCCCATAGTGACGTGCCGTGCGAACACGTCGTGCAGCATCTCGGCCTTAACTCCGATCCGAGTCGCCACCCAGTATTTCAAGTCGCAATCTCGCTGGCCCCTTCGCTTACCCCGCTACCAGCCGGGTGGGATATGACTCCGATGGATGTCGAAAGTGGCGGGGCTCGCTGGGACCTTTATCTTGAGCTTTCCGAACGACCCGAGGGTTTATTGGGTCGAGCGCAGTACAACCCCGACCTGTTTGAGCTAAGCACAATCACCAGACTGCTGAACGATTTTCAGGCATTGCTCGAGATCGCTGGCTCCGAACCTGACAAACCAATTTCGGATTTGTCGGTCTAGTTGACGACCCGCGGGTCCGTCGGCGACGGATGATCTCTATGACTGTGGCCCAAGTTGCGCCTAAAGAACGATTTGCCTTATCCCCCGAACTGCTCTGGGAAATCAACCGGACCTACCCTGAACTACAGGCGCAGGATGCTTTTGTAGTGCCGACCTGGTATTACCGGCAGAATTCATGGATCGAAGACAGTTGGCAATCCGAAAATGCGCTTTACAACTACCCCATTGCGTTGCGAATCCACGGACTGCTGGATGAGGGGATCCTGCGGCGGAGTCTCTACGATGTTCGGCGCCGCCAGCAAGTTCTGAGGTCGGTGTTCCGAATTATGGACGGCCGCTTCGTGCAGATCGTTGTTCCTCCGCAGCCAGTTGATTTCACGAAAGTAGACCTAAGCGGTCTGGAAGAATCGACGCGCGATTCGAGACTTTTCCAGTTGATCTTAGAAGAGGCGCACCGCCCGTTTGAGCTGGTCCGCGAAACCCTGTTAAGAGCGACTCTGATTCAACTCGGCAGCGAAAAACAAGTTCTATTGCTGAACACGCATCATCTCGTCTGTGACGATTGGTCGGTTGCGATCCTGATCCGTGAGCTGTCGACTCTGTACCATTCATTTGCAGCCGGCGTGGATGAGGGCACTTTAGAACTCAACTTTCAGTATGGCGACTTCATCAGATGGTGGGAGCAGCGTCCAAACAACGATGCCCGGCTCTCGTCCTGGAGAGCCAAGTTGTCTGGTGGCAGCGAACCCTTTCGTCACCTGCGCACCGATTTCCCGCGAAGCCCCTTGCGGAGCCGCGGCGGAACAACTATCAGGCACGCTCTGCCTCACACTCTAGAAAAGGATCTCAAACTGCTGAGTCAGCGACACAACGTCACGTTTTTCATGACAATGCTGGCAGGATTCGAGTGTCTTCTACACTCATATTCAGGACATAACGATATCGGAGTGGGAACTTGTGCAGCCAATCGACCCTTGCCTGCTGTTGAGACATTAGTCGGCAGATTTGCGAACGATCTCCTTGTACGTGTAGATTTCTCGGGCAACCCAAGTTTCGACGAGATACTTCTGCGTACTCGTACGGCGGCCCTTGGCGGCTATGGCTATCAGGACGTTCCCTTCGGTGCGGTCCTTGAAAAACTAGCCCCGGTCGCAGACCAGAGCCATACCCCTCTGTTTCAGGTAATGTTCATCCTGCAGAACGCTCCCAAGGGAGAACCCAACCCTGGCGAGTTGACCATCGAAAGGCTGTCTATAGATACACGGACCGCAAAGTACGATCTAACCGTCTGGCTTAGCCTTGAGCAAGGAGTTGAGATCGCGTTTGAGTACAGCCACGATTTATTTGAGCATAAAACTATCGAGCAAATGGCCAAGGACTACGAGACCATCTTGACAACGGCGGTAAGGGATAGCGCAACCCAACTGTCAGAGCTAAACTCGGCTTTGGATCTTGCACATCGGCCAGCACACAACTGCGTTACAGAGATCGCTACGCAGGAGCACACTGCAGGGACGGAGGTTTCCGCAGCCGGTAACCTCGAAAATGAATTACTGACAATCTGGCGGCAGTTATTGACGATCGAGAAAGTCGACCGAAAGGACGATTTCTTTGAGTTGGGGGGAGACTCGCTACGCGCAACACAACTGCTCAGTCGTCTAGAACAGAGGTTTGGAATCGCTCTTCGATTGGATTTGTTGTTCACGGCGCGCACAATCGAACAACAGGCACTGGCAATCGCACACGAACAGGCAATGCCGCGCACTGAAGGAATCGAACCCGAGATTGCACCGCAGGCTGCGCACGATATACAGACTGCATCCGACGGGCTCACTGCCGCGGAGGCTCACGATGGCGCTGGGGCTAGAACCAATCGTAAGTCCCTGGTTCGGAGATCGCTGAACAGAATTCTCCATATACTTTGCCGCTTTGCTCCAGGTGCAACTTCTCTGCGACCTTTCTTGCATCGCCTACGCGGAGTAAAGATTGGCAAGGGGGTCTGGATTGGCGATGATGTTTATCTTGAAAACGAGTATCCCGAACGCATCGAAATTCAAGATGGCGCAATGATTGCGTTGAGAAGTACCATTGTTGCCCACACTCGTGGTCCTGGGCAAATCGTCATCGGCAAGAATGTTTTTATTGGTGTCGGTTGCGTGATCGTGACGTCGGGCAACCGGCACCTGGTTATTGGCGACGGCGCGGTGGTCATGGCTTCATCGCTGGTCAGCGCCAACGTCGCTCCTCACACCTTGTACGGATCAGATGCTGCGAAGCCTCTTGCGAAGATCACTAAGGCCTTCACTGACAGCACCAGCTACGAAGAATTAATCGCGTCGCTACGACCGCTGCCGAACTAAGGGAACCCCGTTTGTTTGCCCCGTCATATTTCCACGGTTCGGGCACGGCTGCTTCCGCCCACGCGGTCGATAACAAGTCCGATCGATAGAGATCCAGATATGCGTATAGGGGTAATTGCCTCGATGAAAAAAGGTCTGGAGCACTTCGTCTACACCGAGATAAGCTTTTTCGCTGCCTCGGGGCTTTCCATCAGCCTTTTTCCGACCAAGCATGGGCTCGGTCTGTACAGCCCACGCGCGGAATGGAAGCTGTACCAATGGAATGTGCTGGCAGTGGTCGTTCTGCAGCCGTATTTCTTCCTCCGTGCGCCGCTCAAGTACCTGCGTTTGCTTTTCGAAGCATTTTTCATCGGGGCACTTACCGAGTTCGTGCTTGCCTGTTACTTCTCTCGGCACATGACTGATGTAGACGTTATCTATTCCACCTTTGGCGACCGCAAGCTGTTCGTCGGTTACTTTTGCAAGCAGATATCGCATAAGCCGCTCGTAGTGACCATTCATGCCTACGAGCTCTATCAGAATCCTAACCCAACGTTATTTCGTCGAGCGCTGGCCTGCTGTGATCAGATCATCACAGTCACTGAGTACAACCGCGAATATCTCTCACGTCACTTCGGGATTGATCCTCTGACCGTAGAAGTTGTCCGTCGTAGCGTGGACATTGAGGAATACCGGCCTGAGAGAAAGTTCGTCATTCTCATCGTGGGTTTCTTTGTCGAGCGCAAAGGGCATGAGATTTTGTTCAAAGCGGTAAGGCAACTTGGGCGGAGCGATGTTGAGGTCTGGGTGGTTGGAGACGAAGGGGCAGAGAACGTAAGTGTTGACGTACCTGCAATCGCCCGAGAGCTGGCGATCGACCACCAAGTCGCATTCTTCGGCAAGCTCAGTGGAAATGCTCTGAAGGCGGCTTACCGGGCCTGTGATGTTTTTTGTTTGCCATGCCGAACGGATAGCACTGGTGTGGCTGAAGGATTTCCCGTGGCGCTAATGGAGGCTATGGCATTCGGCAAACCTGTAATTACGACAAGGCACGTGGAGATCCCTCGCATCATCGAGCAAATCGTGGTAGCCGAAGACGACGTGCAAGGATTGGCGGATGCGATAGGGCAGGTTTACTCATCCGCATCCCTTTGCCAGCAGCTCGGTGCGGCAAACCGCAGGACCGCGGAACAGATGTTCTCACCCGCGAATGCAGCTAGAGCGGCAGACCTGCTTCGCCGTTTCAGCAAGGGCAACCAGACGGGTGAATCGAGGGCAACTTTCAAGGCCGCTGAGAACGTTTCGCGAGTGTAATCACATGTGTGGTATTTGCGGAATCTACCAATACCGCCCCGGGGAACCGGTGCAACCAGAAACCCTGGGGGCAATGCTGCACAGCATTCGTCATCGTGGCCCGGATGGCGAGGGCATGCACCTTGAGCCAACTTTGGGTTTGGGCTCGCGGCGCTTGAGCATCATCGATTTGCCCCGCGGCGGACAACCCATTTACAACGAGGATGGCAGTGTTGTTGTCGTCTTTAACGGCGAGATTTACAACTACCGTGAGCTGGCGCGTTACCTACAAGACCGTGGACACAAGTTCTCGACCGCCAGTGATACCGAAGTCATCGTTCATCTTTATGAACAGCTCGGGGATGATTGTGTCCAAAAGCTGCACGGCATGTTTGCATTCGCGCTTTGGGATGTACAGCGTCGGCGATTGTTGCTGGCACGCGATCGTCTGGGAATCAAGCCTCTCTATTACGCCGATAGAGGAAGGCTCGTCTTCGCCTCCGAAATCAAGTGTTTGTTTCAGGATCCCGAGATGGAGCCGCGAGCGAACCTCGATGCCTTAGGCAATTTTTTGTCTCTCAAGTACGTGCCTTCTCCGCAAACGATGTTTACGGGCGTGGCCTCACTGCCGCCCGGTCACCTGTTGACCTGCGATGTCAAGGGCTTGCGGATTCGCCCGTACTGGGACCTTTCGTTCCCGGCCTGCCACAACGACCACGTGCGCGAGGAGGAGTACGCAGATCAACTGTTGGTGTTGTTGCGAGACTGCGTGCAATCGCAGTTGGTGAGCGATGTGCCATTCGGCGCGTTTCTGAGTGGCGGAGTCGACTCCAGTACAGTTGTGGCCCTGATGTCTCAATGCCTGGCGTTACCCGTTAGAACTTATTCGGTCGGCTTTGACGGCGAAGGCGGGCACTTCAGCGAACTGCGGTATGCGCGCCTGGTGGCCCGGAAGTTTCACACCGACCATCACGAGCTCATCGTGCGCGCACAAGACCTGATTGATCTCGCCGAAAAAATCGTCTGGCACTTGGATCAACCAGTCGCAGAGGAGGCAGCGCTGCCCAATTACATGCTGGCAGAATCGGCTGCGAGAGATGTGAAGATGGTGCTGACGGGCGAGGGCGGGGATGAATTATTTGCCGGCTACACGCGCTATGCCGCGGAGAAGTTCTCTTCCCTGTTTCGTCTTGTACCGCAGCTGACGAAGTCGCTGGCGCTCGCAGCTAGCCCGCATATTCCGGGGCTGCGCCGGCCGAAGGTAGCGCTTCACGCCTTGTGTGAGCCGCAGGAAGCGCCGCGGCTGGCCAATTGGGCGCCGCTCTTCAATTTGGAAATGAAACACAAGCTACTCTCGGAAGATTTGAGACAAACGCTAAATGGTCATTCGCATGAGCAAATCTTCATTCAGCAACTGGAGCACGCCGATGTCACTGACACATTGAGTCGAATGCTTTACGTGGACACAAAGCTATACCTGCCCGACGCGCTTCTGGCCCGCGGTGACAAAGCAAGTATGGCTGCGTCGCTGGAGGCACGGGTTCCCTTGTTGGACCATAGGTTAGTGGAATTCGCGGCGGCCCTACCTCCAGGATTGAAGGTGAAAGGACTTACACGCAAGTACCTGCTGAAGAAAGTTGCACGAAGGTTGCTGCCTGCGGAAGTCATCGATCGAAAGAAGGAAGGTTTCCCGACGCCTATATCCGTTTGGTTCCGGAAAGAGGCTCGGTCATTCCTGCGTGACACTCTGTCCCCCTCGGCCGTGGCTCGTCGTGGGCTGTTTAGTCCAAAGTACGTGCGGCAATTGCTTGATGATCATGATCGCGGCCGCGCTGATCACGGGGGAATGTTGTGGGCTCTGATCCACGTGGAGCTCTGGTACAGGCTCTTTATTGACAGGTCCCCAGCGGTTCGGCCGCCCGAGATCGCCCTTCGGGAAAAGAACTTTACCAATCCTGCGGATCCGGCCCGCCTCTTCGCTGGACACGCTTAATCTTCATTCGCAACTACATCACACGAACTGCACTACAGCTTCCGGGGAAGGGCAAAGGTCCAAGAAGATGCTGAGCAGAACGACCGTCCACGAAGAACCCTCGGGTGCCCATGTCGAGCCGAGCCAGACCAGACCCGTATTCATCTTGGGCATTTCCGAACGGAGTGGGACGACCTACTTGCAAGATCTACTTCGTGTGCACCCGGATTGTGATGTAGACGGGCTAGAGCTCGAAGAAGACCATTTTGTAGCCTATGCCAACCTGCTGGTGAGGTTTGTCAATCTGGCATCGCGAGATTGGAAGCAGTGGCGGCGGCCCGACCAACTACAAGAGCAACGCGAGTTGGTGTGCCGTTGCCTGGGTGACGGGCTCATCTCGTACCTGCGATTGCAGGTGAGAACCCGCCGCCTACTCACCGGCAAGGTCCCGGCCGACAAACCGCTGCCAGTGCTAGTCACGAAAACTCCGGACGTGACGAATCTGCATTTGTTTTTCAGGATGTTTCCGGATGCCGAATTGCTTATTCTTGTTCGCGATGGGCGGGCAGTTGTGGAATCCGCAGTGAAGACTTTCTATCGCAGCTTTGCCCAAGAGGCGCGTCAGTGGGCGATGCGCGCAGCGGCTATCCGCCGCTTCGTTGACGGCGACTCCCATCGCGCAGGTAGGTATCTGGTCGTCAGATACGAAGATCTCTACACCAATACCGAGGCAGAGCTTCGCAAGGTGATGCTATTCCTACGCTTGGATCCCAACGTGTACGATTTCGAGCGCGCCAGGAATCTCCCGGTAAGAGGCTCTTCCAGCCTTCGCCAGGAAGGCGCGGAGTGGCGGCAATCCTTTGTAGCACCGGGTATCCATTGGAATGCAGTGCCGAAAACTGCGGAGTTCCGCCCGCTGGAGCGGTGGAGCTACTGGAGCCGCGCGAAGCATGAGCGCTTTAACTGGATCGCTGGCAAATGTCTGGTGGCGTTTGGTTACGAAAAGAAGCTCGATTCCAGCAATCGCTGGCTGTGGAACACGTGGAATGTGGTTCTGGACACGTTGCCCGTCGAAAAGGCTGCACACCTAATCCGTAAGGCATGGCGCGAGGCACAGTTTGTTGTCAACACTCCCGGAGCAGCGCGGCTCTTATGGCCGAGACTACAACGCCTAATCCGTTCTTCAAGGCATGAAGACAGCCTCTGACGGGTCACATCGTCAGAAACCCTTACTTGTCCGCGAAGGCAACTATTCTCATGTCGCAGTCACTAATCAATCCGATGAACCTCGCGATACCGGCAGACTGGAATCGTACGGAGATGGCCTACCCGCCAGTTTGCGTCCACGAACTGTTCGAGCAACAAGTCGAACGAACGCCAAACAGAATCGCGGCTTGCTTCAATGAGCATCAACTTACATATTGCGAGCTCAACGCCCGTGCAAATCAGCTAGCCAACTATCTTGTGAAGTTGGGAGTCGGCCCTGAGGTTCTGGTTGGAGTGTCCCTGCCGCGTTCCCTCGATATGCTCATTGGGGTGTTGGGCATTCTCAAGGCGGGAGGCGCTTACGTTTTTCTGGATCCCGCCTATCCGGCCGATCGGCTCTCTTTCATGCTGGAGGACTCGCAAGCACAGTTGCTGCTGGCAGAGCAGGAACCAGTCGTAGAATTACATACTCGCTTCCGAAGAACGTTGGCTCTGGGCAAGGAGCGCGGTCCGATCTCCACTCAATCCAAGGCCCGTCCATCCGTGGGAGTGGCCCCACACAATTTAGCTTACGTGCTATACACCTCGGGATCCACGGGCAAGCCAAAGGGTGTTCAAATCGAGCACCGGAGCATTGTCAATTTCCTGACCAGCATGCGTAAACGCATCGCCTTCGATGCCGACGATGTTCTGCTAGCGGTCACTACTATGTCATTCGACATTGCGGGGCTGGAGTTGTATCTCCCGCTCATGACCGGGGCTCGCGTAATCATAGCCGACCGCAGGATGGTAATTGATGGTCGCCGATTAGTCTCAGCCATAGAGGAGAACCGCGTCACCGTAATGCAGGCAACGCCTGTGACCTGGCAGTTGCTTCTCGATGCCGGTTGGCGGAAAAGCAGCATGAGGGTACTCTGTGGCGGCGAAACACTGCGCCGCGACCTAGCCATGCGGCTTATCAAGAACAGTCCATGCGTATGGAACTTATATGGGCCGACGGAGACCACGATCTGGTCGTCTATTTATCGAGTTGTGGGCGAGGACCAACCGGTTGTTCCCATCGGACGTCCGATTGCAAACACTCAAATGCATATCTTAGACTCAGCTCTCGATCCGGTTCCGATCGGCGAAACCGGTGAACTCTACATCGGCGGGGATGGCCTGGCCCGAGGATACCTGAACCGCCCCGAGCTGACGGCCCAGAAATTTGTCTCCAATCCATTCCGCAGCGGCACCCGCCTGTACAAAACTGGCGATTTGGCCCGTTATTTGCCTAGCGGCGATGTCGAGTTCCTGGGCCGCACCGACCACCAGGTTAAAATTCGCGGGTTTCGTATCGAACTCGGCGAGATCGAAGCGATATTGGAAGAACGCTCGGATATTGTGCATGCAGTTGTGGCGACGAGCGGAACGGGAAGCGATATCCGGCTGATCGCGTACTTCGTAGCCAAGGCAGGCTTTGATCCTGGCGGAGGGGAGCTGAATCGCTGGCTCAAAGGGAAATTGCCCGATTACATGATACCGGCGGCATTCGTCAAATTAGATTCGATGCCGTTGACGGAGAACGCCAAGGTGGATCGACACGCGTTGCCTCCGCCAAACCGGCAAGAGTATGTGGATGAAAACTCCTCACCACCGCGCGATCAATTGGAAGCACAACTAGTCAATATATGGGAAGCAGCGCTGGGCCGAAGTGGGATTGGAATCCGCGACAATTTTTTCGACTTAGGCGGGTACTCGGTCCTAGCGGCCAGAGTGGCGCAGCGGATCGATGAAGAACTTGGCAAGAGGCTACCCATTATTGCTCTGTTCCGCGCGCCTACCATCGAAGAGCTTGCAGCCCTGTTGAGAAAGGCGAAGCCGACCGAGGAATGGTCTTCGCCGTTTGTGGTTCCACCGGAAACGGAGAATTCCAGAACCGGTTTACCACATCGCCGCAGCGGCACGAACGGTTTGCAGAAATCAATGGTCCGAAAGGGTTTTAATCGTCTTGTTCATCTGTTGTGCCGAGTCTTACCCGGCGCTAGCAGCGTGCGGCCGTTTCTGCATCGACTTCGGGGAGTCCGCATCGAAAGCCAGGTATTCGTCGGAGACGACGTTTATATCGAGAACGACTTCCCCGAGTGCGTTGAAATTCACCAAGGTGCGACGATCGGACTGCGAACAACCATCGTGGCCCACACAGGGGGAGCTGGACGAGTAATTATCGGGAAGAAGGCATTTATCGGCGCCAATTCCCTTCTGGTCACTGCAGGCAATCGCACACTCACGATCGGAGAAGGCTCAGTACTTATGGCCGGATCGGTGGTCACTACCGACGTTCCACCGTTTACCGTGTATGGCGTCGAACGAGCCAAGCCGCTAGCCAGACTGACCGAGCCTTTTACCGCACACACAAGCTACGAGGAATTTATCACTTCCTTACGCCCGGTCGGGTGGCAACATTCGCCCGAAGCTTAGACAGGCACAATTGGGCTCGAACCAGCGCAAATGAATTCTCACGCGACGCTCGTTCAGTATGAGAGTTTGGCTCCGGGCGACGTGCGACTCAGGTCTCTCACCGACTTTCTCGGAGTTCCCTCCGCAACGTTAGACCCCACCGGATTGGAGGAAGAGCTTAACCGCTCGCCCGATCACGATCTTTGTGTCTTGACGAGTGCCGGCGCTCTTTCGCGTTGGTGTCACGATAGCTCGAACTATCTTGCCTCGCTCGAGCGCTTGCGCCAGAAAAGCCGCTTCTTGTACGTGTACGGTTTTTTGCCGGGGAACGACACGCGTTCTCTAGCAACAGGGCTGACGCGCGGCCGAATTTCAGATGTGCGGAAATTTGCGAGGGCGGATTTCAAATATGAGGTTGCCTCAACTCACCCAGAGCTCACGAAAGAGTTTACTGGCCTGTCATTCGGCCCCATTCACAACCACGCGGATTTTGGATTCGCTTGCTCGTCAATCTCAGGCGACTTTTACCCGTTGATTTCAATCGCCGCCTTGCCATTCTGGGTTGTAGCAGAAGATAGTGGGTGCACAACCTTTCTTCTAGCCTGCAACGAGATTGTCGACATTCAGGAAAAAACGGCCGATCACGTCAGTCTTCTCAAATATTTCTCTCGCCTGCTGCCACCCGCGATGTTCTTGAAGTGGGCATTCAAGAATCGCTGCTGGTACAGCGAACATCGGTTCGCCAACTTCATCATTGATGATCCGCTGTTGAAGGACTCTTACGGATACCTGAATTACGAAGACCTGCTTTTGAAAATGGACGAGAATAATTTCGCCACGACCATCGCTTTCATTCCATGGAACCACAGGCGCACCGGGACAAAGACGGCTCAGCTGTTTCGCGATCGCCCAGACAAACTATCATTGTGCATTCATGGTTGCAATCATACCCAAGCAGAGTTTGGGATTACGGACTTAGCGGTTCTCAACCAGAGACTGCTGGCAGCCTCGGAACGGATGAATGCTCATCGAGCCAGCACCGGGCTGAAGCATGTTCCGGCTATGGTTTTTCCGCAGGCACATTTTTCGCGAGAGGCCCTCATGGCCTTGAAGTGCAACAACTACCTGGGCGCCGTGAACTCGCGCGCAACGCCCGACAATTCTGTAAAGGGCTATGACTTAAGGGTCTCGGACTTTTTGGAACCGGCCATCACCCGCTTTGGCGGCGTTCCCCTTTACCTGCGAAGGTATCCTGGCGGCTTGGAGCGGTTTGCATTCGATCTATTTTTCCTCAAGCCACTACTCGTCGTCGAACACCACGCTTACTTAAAAGACGGAGCGTGTAAGCTGATCGACTTTATTGTCCGTTTGAATTCGTTGCGCCAGCTGGAATGGAGCGATTTGGGGAAGATCCTTGAGAATACGTATCTGAGGCGAGACGTATCAGCCAAGGCAATCGCGTGCAAGCTATATTCGAATTCCCAGGTAATTGAGAACCACAGCGACAACGACCAGATTTTTGCCGTTGCCAAGTCTCACGCCGATGACGTTCCAGTCGAGAATACTTTTATCAATGGTCGCGTTGCAGATTTTAGGATTGCCGACCAGACGATTCAATTCGAAATCCCAATCCCAGCACACTCGTCAGCCAGGATAGAGATTCTCTATAAGAACCTGCTGCCTTATGCCAAGCCGCAACACAGGTTTCAAACTGCAGTTCGGACATTGACGCGCCGCATGCTTTCTGAGTTCCGAGACAACGTCCTCTGGAAATCCGCCTTTTTGATATCGGCCGCTCAGACTGTAAACCACCGATTTCTAGGAGAACGCCTGAAGTCGCTTTCCCGGACAAGCACAACGGGCGAGGAGCTTGTATGAGTCGCAACTTTGCACTACTGCAAAAGCTAGAGCAGGAACAGCGATCGCGAACCGTTCCCACCTCTCGATTGGTACCCGCGCCGGAAGCTTCATTTCCACAGCTGGACGCTGGACCTGAATCGCAACCCGGCATGCACTCCCCTGATGAGGTCTGCATGCTGGCACGACGGCTGTTTCTGCTCGACCCCAGGGAACCGAGAATCGTAGTGTTTTCAAGCGTGGAGAGAAATGCCGGCTGCAGTTGGATGGCCGCCCATTGTGCCCGGGCGTTGGCCACTCAGGTGCGGCAATCAGTTTGCCTTGTAGACGCAAACTTGTCATTTCCGGCGCTACACAGATTTTTCGGAGTGGAAAATAGTGATGGCTTCGCCCAGGCCATGTTGCGCACCCAGCCCTTGGCGAAATGTGCCACACCATTGGTGCCAAGAAACCTATGGCTGTTGACTTCAGGTGGTGGTTCGGCGCACGGCATATTCCCGGATATCGAGTCGCTACGCGATTGCATGCAGCAGTTGCGCGAAGAATTTGACTATACGATCATTGATGCTCCGCCTTGGAGCGTCAATAGTTACCCTGCGCTCCTCGGAGCGTCCGCCGATGGAATCGTTCTCGTGTTAAAGGCCGATTCGTCGCGCCGGAGTACTGTTCAGAACGTTGTGGGGGAGATAAAGACAGCGAACATGTGCCTGCTTGGCGCGGTGTTGAATCGCCGAGCTTTCCCCATCCCCAAGGCGATCTATGACAGGTTATAGCTGTTGCGGCGTCTGCTCGGATATCGTGTCGCTTGTATCCAGGAATCACAGTGCCCAGCGGGTCGTTCCCGCCAGGCACTGTAGCTGCACTCTGCCGACGCCGCTTTCGGACAACGAACGTCTCAATTTACTGTCACTGTTAAGCCCGTGGGCGGTGCGATTGGGCTACTTGTGCTGCCTGATGATTGGTATGCCCCCAGATCCATGCCGGAGTGGGGACGAGCGACGCCGTTGATGTCCACATAGATGTAGCGCTGCATATCGGCAACAGCCTGCGACGAGATGCCGCTGATGGTAGAAGGATCAACCCCGACTCCCTTGGCCGGACTGCCAGACTGCAGCGTAAGGCCGCTTCCAAGGGTCCCGGGATCAATGCTGTTCGCATACTGACCACCCGCGGTTGCGCCGAAGGCTGGCGGGTTTACGAACAACGGATCGGCATTCATGAATTGTGAGGTGCCGCTTGTGCCCAGAACGCCCCCATACCACAACTGTTTATGGAAGGTCGTTCCCGTAGCGCTGTTCACCACCTGCACGTTGGGAACGGTTCCATTCCACCCCGACCATGCATAGGAAATATTGTTTATGAAATGGGTGTTTTGGGAACCGAGATCCATGAAGTTCGCCCGCACTGATAACGAACTCAAGTCGAGAGAATTTTTATAGCAGGTGTTGTTCACGACTATGGTGTTGGTCCAGTAATTGGGAGACGTTGATCCTACATCGATACAGCGTCCACCGTTCCCGTACACCACATTGTTCACGACTAGCGTTGCTCCGCTGGTAGATTGATTTGTGAGATCGAGACTGATGCCGTTGCCGTCGGTGTGAGCAGTTGTCGGGTCGAACTGGCCCGAGATGATGTTGTTGGAAATGACGCTGTGGAGACCCGAGTAACTGTCAAACAGGGTTTGCTGGTTATAGGTGATTCCGCTTCCTGCGTTACTCCCGATTGTGGCCAAGCCGTAAGGGTTTTCCCCAACATGCCAAATTTGGTTATGATCGGCGGTCATGTAATCGCAGGCCGAACTCTCCAACCCGGAGTAGATCATGTTCTTTACATACAGGTTCTGATAAAGAATGTGATGACCGCCGTGACAGAGAATGCCCGCGTTTGCATATTGTTGACCATTCAGATTAAAGCCAATGAACTTAATGTACGAAGGTCCGTTGATGGCGATCATTTGGCGCCCGGTTCCCACATTCGAGCCAGCGCCGCCGGTCCAAACCAGGTTCGCAGGTGAATTGCCGTACGCCCTCCAGGTAATGTAGGCAGTCGCTGTGCCACTGTGGGAGGGAGAGAAAGTGGAAGAAAGGTTGTACGTACCTCCTTCTAAGCAAATCACCGAACCCGCTACCGATGCGGAATTCGCACCTGCAAGAGTGGTTGGGCTGCTCGCCGTTGAGCCATTTCCGCCCCCGGAAGGAGACACGTAAATCGTACAGTTCGTTGCCAACTGGGAATAACCGAAACTGGAAAATAGCGATAAACAGAAAAAAATCAAGATCGAATTCCTAAAGCCCTGCATTAATAAAGTCTCCTCATCCTCATCGCTCAATTATGAAAGTGACGCACTGCGCGTTTTGCTAAGATGCACAGCCTCGCGGCGCTGTCGTCTTCCAACTGCATTAAAGCGCACTTGGCGAAGGATAAAAAGCTCTCGGAAGACCGACTCAGAAGGACATGCCGGCGGACGGAGTCCGGGTATGCCACCGGAAGGGGAAGCCATGTCCGGCTGGCGCCCATGCATGCGGCGCAGGGTCACGGTCTTCGGTGTTTAGCGGTGCTCAGCACCTGTTGCGGGATCCACGAGCCTCCCTCATCGACGATCTCGAGGGTGGACTTGGCTTCCTGGTGCTGATTGCTCCACGTCAATCTTCACAGGCTTGAAACCTCAATCGAAGCTCCGGCCCAAGTTGGCACGTCCGTACAGAAAACTCGAGATATAGATATGCAGCCTGCAGCAGCATCTAACCGAAATCCCCTTTTTGAACAACTAGGAATTGTGGAGAACCCGTTCGGGGTGACGCCCAATCCGCGGTACTTCTATCAGACCAAGAGCCATGCGGAAGCAAGAGCATCTCTCATCATTGGACTGGAATGCGGGCTTGGGTTCCAAGCACTAGTCGCTCCCCCGGGAATGGGCAAAACCACGATACTTTTCGACGTTCTCGAGCGTTTCAACAAAAGCGCGCACACAGCATTTCTGTTTCAGCTGCAAGGTGGGGATTCGAAGGATTTTTTGCGCTATCTGACGCTGGAGTTGGAGAATGCGGACGCTCCCTCCGATATGGTGCAAGTACAGGACGCCATTAATCGATTGCTCATCAACGAGCGTCGTAGAGGCAGACGAACAATTCTCATTATTGATGAGGCTCAGTGCCTGAGCACTTCAGTGCTCGAGACCATAAGACTGCTCTCAAACTTTGAAACTCCGAGTGAGAAATTGCTGCAGATCGTACTGGCCGGGCAGCCCCAGCTTGCCACCAAGCTGGCCGCTCCTGAATTGCAACAACTTCAGCAGCGCATTTCCATCGCGAGGACCCTGGTGCCGCTGGAAAGAGAAGAGACTGAGCAGTACGTAGAGCACCGCCTGAAAGTGGCCGGTTATCGAGGGCAGCCGCTATTTGCTTCCGAAGCTGTCAGCTCGATATGGGAAGTAAGTCGCGGCGTTCCACGTGACATCAACACCCTTTGTTTCAATGCATTGTTATTAATAGCGGCAACTGGCCAGAAGCAGATCAGCGGTGACATCATGCAGGAGGTGATTGCTGATCTCGGGCACAGCGAATTCACATCCAAGCTGGGCCCGGTGCGCGCTTCCAGTCTCCCCTCAGTGCCCGAAAGTCGCGTGGAAACCACTGCCTCTGATCCCGGGCTTCTGGAGTTTTACGGACTCAAGCGAAATCCGTTTGAAACTGCGCCCGATGCATCCTTCCTATGTCTGACATCAACCTACAGGGCAGCCCTAGGCAACCTGTACTCGGGAATTCTGGCACATGAGAGGATGTTAGTACTGACTGGTGAATCTGGCGCAGGAAAAACCCACATCGTCGCCTGTCTCATCGAACTACTTCGAATCGGCAACGTTCGCACCGACTACGTTCTGGCCAGTCAGTGGCCCTCGTGCAAGCGTAATCTGGTGTCCCGAACTGAGCTTCCATTGAAAGCCGGGCGCGAATTCTCGGTTGTGTTCATAGACGACGCACACGAACTTTCGGATGATTCGGTCGAGGACATTCGACTGCTCGCAACTTGGCCAACACAACAGGGAGGCCTACAATTCGTTCTCGTGGGGATTCCCCAATTGCGGAAGCTTTTCGGTGTCGAGAAGTTCACGGACTTTAGAGTGTCGGACAGAACTCAGAATTGCCTCGAGTCCCTTGATCGATCCGAAATCGAGAACTATATTGCATGCCGGCTTCGCAATGCACAATGGCTTTCCAAGCGCGAGCCCATTTTCGACACCGAAGTTCTGACTGCATTGTTTGTCCACTCTAAAGGCATTCCGCGCTGGATCAATCTTCTGTGTGAGGGGGCGTTGGTTAAAGGCTATTCTCGGCGGGAACGAACCATCACGGCAACCATGATCCAGGAAGTGGCAATGCAACCCCATACGACGCTGCGAGGGGAGGAAAAGGTTCCAGTAGGAAATCAGGGGAGCGAGAACGCCGTCTTGAAGGCGGCTCGAGTGCTCTTCGACATCCACATGGCTTTGAAAACTACGCCTGTATCTGAGCCTCCCAAGCCATTACAACTATGCTCGTGAGTTGCTTAACGGAGCTGTAGCCCTACAATTCGATTTCGATATAGACCAACCCAAGGCGCATGCGGCCTTGGGTTTTTTTATTTTTTCGCTTTGAGCCTGACGGCCCACTTCAACGCGCCCAAATCGCCGTCAGAGAAGAAGCATGATCAACCCTCCTTCTGAGTCCACGTAACTACAAAATCATGGCGCGTCTAAAGGCTGCAAAAGAAACGATGTTCTCCGAGGATGACGAACTTCCTTTAGGGGCAGCAAACTCCGTCGAGAGGTGGGGATGAATAGAGAAGAATCTCTCTACGGAATCCCAGGGGGCCGCAGTGTAAGGCACCCAGACAACACAGACCCCGAAAGCTCCTCGGAGTAAGTCCGCCTCTACTCTGCTATCGGATGAGGCCAGGCACTTGGCACGGCTCCATCCTGGTTTCCCAGACTGTGTTTAGAAGATCTTTTTGCTGGGACATTGCTCGATTGAGATTTTGCAACATTTTGACCCTCGTATATTGACTCGATGAATGCCAGAGTGCTAAACGGTTAGGAGAGCGTGGATCCCGAGCTGGGGAACTTTAGGGTTGCCTCAGGCGGACACGCTGGGCGCAAGTTTGCTGAGCTGCGGTTCACAATAAATGTTCGGCTCGAACCGGTTGCAGAGCTAAGGCCAACACTTCTGGCGACTCCCGCTTTAGATTCCCACCGTGGTTTTCTATCCATGATGTTTCGAAGCTGGCGTTGCAACAAGCTCTGCAAATCGTGCGCCATGGAAACGGAGTGTGCGGGAATATGGGAACAGGTTTGGTGCCTTTTGAAAGATCTCTTCCAAATACGGGTGATTCCGCTGGTTCCCAATCGCAAGAGGAAACCTTGCTCCGCCGTACGGGACCGCGAGAGCAGATTCGCGTTCTCGTCGCTAACCGGACCGCGATTGAGAGCGAACTGCTGGTCGACTCAATTGGAAAAGACCGCAGGTTTGTTGCAGTTGGCTGGGGCGTGCGTTACGCAGAGATCGATGCCTTGGCCCTTACCGGGAATCCAGACGTCCTACTGGTCACGCCGAAGTTGGACGATCAACCAAATGCCGGGTTCGACGTGCTCGCGGACTTCCGAATCTCGTATCCTGCGGTGAAAGCCGTGGTCCTGCTGGAATCTCATGATTCCGAATTTGTAGTCCAATCCTTTCGGCTCGGTGCACGTGGGGTTTTTTCCAAGGATCTACCGTTAAAACTACTAACGAAATGCATCACACGAGTATTTGAGGGACAGATCTGGGCCACCAACGAGCAGTTCGGCTTTGTGATGGAGGCCTTGGCCTTTGCGCGCAATGTACATCCATGCAGGGGTGACAATGTGAAACTGTCCGCACGCGAATATGAAGTGGTCAAGTCTTTAGCCGATGGTCTTTCTAACGAGCGGACCGCCAAACGCTTGAAACTGGGCAGGAACACGAACACAGGCTGAAGTTCTCACAAGTTAGGAGCTTCAGGGCATTTCGGCAGGTCTTCCGCTAAACTAGGCTGCGAATTTATCTCGAACTACCAAATTTCACATTTCGGTTACTCACCTCAGGGATTTCCCTTCACCCTTGCAGCGACAGAAGTTTCTCTTGAGAGGCTCTGAGGGTTCTCTTCAAAGCAGGTCAGCCCCCGTCAGCACTCCTGCCCTTGTTCTTGGGCTGCATTGCAGACACTGTACAGAATGACAGTGGATTCTGCTTACAGGCACACTAACAATGAGATCGTCCCCGTTCGGCAAACATGTTTTGGCACTTGCATCTCCACCGAAAACACCCAAAGCCGTTCTGGGTTTTTCCTATGGGTTCGCCGCTGCGTAAAGAAATTCACGTCATTCCGTCTTCCTCTCCGCCAACCGGCCTCGTATATGGAAAGAATGAACAACCGCGGTCAACGCACGATTGGGTTCTTTACAGTTTTCAATGGCTGGTCACCATGGTCTATGCAGTGGTCTGGGGCTACGCCATCGTTGGCGTAGGGTTGAATTTTCAAGGCGCAAGAATGACGACCTACATTTCCTCTGTGGTGCTAACGATCGGAGTTAGCACCTTGCTGCAGGCGTGGTTGGGTCATCGGATGGCGATGGTTCATGGCCCGAATGTCATACCGTCGTTGGCAATTGTCGCCGCCTTTGCCGCAGGGGGCGAGACCTACGCGCTCCAGTCGTTTACCGCACAAGCATTGTCGGGAATTATCATCGTGGCTGTCGTCGCTCTGGGAGCGGTTCGTTTCATCCGCAAGGTGTGGAGCCCGCTGGTCTTGGGATCAATGATCATTATGATTGGGCTGACGGTCGCCCAAGTCGGCCTTGGCGACATGACACAGGCCGGCTTCGGCCTGGGTTTCTTGATCGCCTTGGCTTTGGCTCTCGGCGGAAGCGTACTGGCGATTCGGGGGCGGGGAGTTTGGGCGACTTTACCTCCCGTCTTTATTATCGTGTTGGGGTACATCGTTTTTCTTGCCTTAGGTCGAGTAGACCTCAGCCTAGTCAGACAAGCACCGCTCATCTCCGTTCCTAGACTCTTCCCGTATGGCCGGATGATGCCGACCTGGGATCTTGTGGTCATCATGCTAATCGTCAACTTGATGGCGGCAATGAACTTTTATGGCAATTTGCACGGATATGCCGAAATAGTCAGAGAGAAGGTGCGAGAAGGCGAAGAGCGCCGAAGCTTTCTGCTTTTTGGTCTGCTCGAAACTGTACTGCCGGGACTCCTGGGCACTCCAGCAACTGTCGCCTACGGTGAAAATCTAGGCATTGTGCAGTTGACCCGAGTCGCGGCTCGCGCATTCGTCATTGTTGCCGCAGCCATCTTTATCGTCCTCGCCTTCATCGGACCGTTCGGAGCACTGATGGCGGCTATGCCGAAGGAAGTGGCGGGTGCGGTATTACTTGGGATTGCTTCGACGGTAATTGGCATCGGCGCAAACATCTTGAACACTGCGCCGGCATTTGGCGGTCGCGAACAGACGCTGGTGGGCTTCTCGATTTTTCTGAGTCTCGGCCTTCACCTCCTTCCTCAAGACACTTGGCAACATACCCCAAAGGTAGTCGAGACGATTTTCAGCAATCCAGTCATCTCCGTAATCATCTTTGTTCTTGCCTTTGAAAAGCTTATCTTCCCGCTCTCCGCTGACAAGAAGCAGAGTGACTCAATATCCAGAACCTAGAGGGAGTATCAGAAATGCTTACAGCTGAAGAACATCTAATCGAAAAGGGAACACCTTCAGATCATGGCGCAGAACGCGAGTATGAACACCTTATGTTCAAGAGGCGGGACGAAATGCTCGCACACGTGGAGGATGGCTACGAAGAATGGAAAAAGACCAGGACATATAGAGTGCCGCAATGGCTCTATGGTCCACCGAAAGGAAAGTTGTTCAAAGTCGAATGTGAGGACGTTCCTAATTTTGGCGAAACGTCGTATCTGGAATTCGACAGCGCACGAACCGCCCTCGTGTCCATCGACTTTCAGATCGACTTTTGCGGCGAGAAGGGGTACGTAGACGTGATGGGCTATCCACTCTCGAACACCGCCAATCCTCTCACTTTCGCCAGAAAAGCATTGGCCGACGCCCGTAAGTCGGGAATCACGGTCATCCACTGCCGTGAGGGTCACATGCCCGACCTGAGCGACTGTCCTTATAACAAGATCCTGCGCAGCAAGATCATCGGCAAGGATGCGGTTGGCATCGGCGAGAAGCCCAAAGGAGGCGTTGGGCGCCTGTTGCTCCGCGGGTCTCAGAGTTGGGGGATCGTCAAAGAGGTTGAGCCGGTCGAGGGCGAGATACTGGTTGACAAGGCCGGAAAGGGCGTTGGCTATTGCAGCGATTTCTTTTTAGTCCTGCAGCAGCTCGGCATCACTCACCTCATCCTATGCGGAATCACTACCGATGTTTGCGTACACACAATGATGCGCGAAGCAAATGACATCGGATATTGGTGCCTGCTCCTGAAAGACAGCGTCGGCGCTACGGATGTCGGAAATCACGACGCCGCCGTGAAATCGGTGAAAATGCAAGGCGGCGTTTTCGGCTGGGTGTCTGATACAGAGCACCTCCATCGAGGCCTGAAGGACGCGAGATTGGTGGCCTGAGGAAAGGCACTCCAATATCGCGACCTGCGGACCAGGTCGAAACAAGAGTAACGATGCAACTTACTTTGACCGTCCATTTTTGTGTACGCTTTCGCCCCCAAGCAGTCCTAGGGTCATTACATGAATTTCCGGATGTTCAAATCTGTGTGGTTGCACCTATGATTTGCGGTGCTTTGTTCTCAAGATCGGCTCTGTCCAGATTTCCCGCTGAATCGGCTTTCCTAAACTTCTCAACCTAACCACAACTGTAGTGATGGAACTAAGGAGTTTGTGATGGGAAATATGCTATTGCGCGCTTGCTTCATTGTCTGTTTGTTCGTTGCAGTGTCTCAATTTTCGCTAGCAGGAACGCTATGTGTGAACCAAGGCGGGATGTCGGGGTGCTACTCGACAATTTCCGCTGCTGTGGCCGCCGCAACTGACCACTCCACAATCAGGGTCGCGCCGGGGACCTATGCTGAACAGGTTCAAATCGGTAAGCCTCTCTCGCTCATCGGAGATAACCAGAATAATACGATCATCGACGCGACTGGACTACCCAATGGAGTGAACGTTGACGGCCTCGATCATCCCGGATTGCGGGCAGTGGTGGTAAGCGGATTCACCATCAAGAACGCGAATTTTGAAGGGGTTCTGATTACCAATGCGGCAGACGTAACTGTTTGGGGCAACAAAGTCACCCACAACGATCGAAGCCTCAGCTTCGGTTCAGAGGGGCCCTCCTGCCCCGGCATTCCCAATTTTGAGACGGCCGAAGGATTCGACTGTGGGGAAGGGGTCCACCTCAGCGGAGTGGAACACTCCATCGTCGCGAATAACCAGGTATTCGGAAATTCCGGCGGCATCCTGCTCAGCGATGACACCGGTGCAACTCACCACATTCTGGTTTCGGGAAACATTGTCACCGAAAACCCGTTCGACTGCGGCATTACGCTGGCTTCGCATCCTCCAGCAATGCAAACAGGTGCTATGGCGCCGCTCGGCGTTTTTGATAACACGATCTCTGGCAACGAGTCCTCTCGCAATGGACTTGCCGTAGGAGAAGGGGCTGGGGTGGGCATCTTCGATTCAGTGCCAGGCGCTAAGAACTATGGCAACGTGGTCATTGAAAATAAATTGACCAACAACGGCCTTCCTGGAGTTGCCCTGCACAGCCATACACCCGGACAAAACCTGAATAACAATTCCATCATCGCGAACCAGATCTCTGGGAACCATGCCGACACCGACGATGCCGCAACCCCGGGGTCAACGGGAATCAACATCTTTGGCGTCTCCCCGATTCTAGGAACGATCATTTCACAAAACGTGATTAAGGATGAGGCTGTCGATGTTGCAGTCAATACCCCGTCCATCGTGGCAGTCCATCTAAATAACCTGCTCGGAAAGATGATCGGACTCGCGAACCTTGGGGCCGGTTCGATCAATGCCACTCAGAACTGGTGGGGCTGTTCGATGGGGCCCGGATCTCCTGGCTGCTCTCACGCGAGTGGATCTAACGTCATGGTCCAGCCTTGGCTTAACAAGCCCTTTTGAGTGAAATCAGGGACAGGGACTCCCCTGTCCCTGAACTTGAAGAAATGGCTTGAGGCACCAGCGGGTCAATCGACGATAAGTTTCCATTTTCGTGTCGCCATAGGGAGCAATTCACAAAGCTGCCGTGGAGCCGATCCACGCTTTGAAGCCAGCAAACTAGCAGCCGCACTCCCGTTCCGATTTATCTTGAGGATTAAAAGCATCTCGACAACTCAAGCCCTCCAATGGCTGTGCTGCTCGTGGCATTCGCACTGGTGAAGGTGTTGGTCCATGAGTCTCTCTCTATATATGGTAGAGGTGATCCCCCGCAGATTCTGACAGACTGTCCAGGTTATAGCTGCAGCAGTTTAGTCAGTCAGGACTTGATCATTTCAAACCGACACGAATGGTTTCGCATCTTTCGCGAACCAGGTTAGTATGTGATGGTCTATCGAGTTGCTGCGATGAATGTAGGCGCTTTCCGAAGAATTGCTCTTAGCCTCGAAGGGGCTGAAGAGGGTTCTCACATGGGCCACCCCGACTTTCGGGTGAATGGACGAATCTTTGCTACGCTTGCCGCCGCAGCCCAGGGCTACGGAAATCTCCTGCTTACCCCTGAGGAGCAAAGCGCCTTTGTGGAAGAGCTGCCAGAGATCTTTGTTCCGGTTGCGGGCGGCTGGGGAAAAAATGGGGCAACTCACGTTCGTTTGGCCGTAGTAACCGAGGATGTTCTGACAGGCGCTCTCCGCACTGCATGGAAGTTGAGGGTTGAGAAAAACAGCAAATCCAGCAAGAAGCGTGCGCCAGGCAAGCTGTTTGGACAAAAGAAATCTCCCCGCAAAATGAAATAGGCTTCCCCTATTTGGAACCGGCTGCAACAGCTGCGAAGAGAGTCATCGACACGTAGCGGGTCAGAACCGCAGCAAACGCACTTCCCAGCGCAAAAAGGAGCCATCGGAACTGCTGCCAATGCAGCCGAAAGGCAGACGCCTGTACGAACAAGTCCACGACGTAGGCAGCACAGTAAGCCACGTTAGCTATAACCGCGAGCAGGAAAAGCCAGAGAACGGAATCGATGGTGACCGCTGCTCGGGAAGAGGGAAGGTTCAGCCAAAAAGTGATCGCTACAACGAGAACCAGTAGCAAGTTGTAGAAAAGACGACGAGGTTCCCAGTAGCGAATTGCCTCGGTGGCGTAGTCTCGAAGTGCAGATCCATTCATAAATCATGGAGTATCCACCATTCGGCCAGATGTTGCAATTTCTCGTATGGTCCTGACAAGTCTTTCGTCACGACCGGGTAAAGCAACGACGACTGAGATTGCTCGGGGCTTTTTCGTTCGGACATTTCCAATTCGTCTCAAGGGAATTGGCGAAAGGCCAAATTTTAGCGGTGGAACGTCCACATGAAACCGAACGATTGATGAAATTCGGGGAAGAGTAGCCGCGTCGCGTTTCATCGCCGGAGTGACGTAATAATCCAATTCAAGGCACTTGGGGCTCCCGCTCTCGCCGTGAGAAGATCGTTTGATCCGTACCTTCTACCTCCATTCCGGGCCGACGATGATCGAGAGGGCGTCGACTGTCTCAATTCGAAAGAGCATGCCGATTTTCCTTGCCTGCGTCACCCTGTTGTTGCTCTCGGCAGCCCCCGGCGTGACGCAGCAAACAAACCCGGCGGAGAACCGCGCTCAGCAGAATGGGGCAAGTACCGGCGTCGCGCACGCTCCGGTCAAAGATGCTTTGTCCCGGCCGATTACGGCTGGGGGCTTCATTGACAATGGACCGGTCATTTTTTCGGACATCACGCACTCGGCCGGACTGGACAAATTTCATCATGTTTCTGGGACTCGTGAGAAGACAACGATTCTTGAAACTCCCGGTTCCGGCCTTGCACTTCTCGATTACGACAACGACGGCTGGCTGGATATATACCTATTGAACGGATCGACCGTTGCCGCGCTTAACGGCAAACAGGCGGCGCCGCGAGCCATGCTGTTTCACAACAATCACGACGGAACGTTCACGGACGTGACTGATAAGGCCGGCGTCGCGAACGAGGGGTGGGGGTTTGGGGTTGCCGTGGGCGACTTCGATAATGACGGCTGGCCTGATATTTATGTTTCCAATTTCGGCAAGAACCGGCTCTATCGCAACAATCATGACGGTACCTTTACCGACGTCGCCGAGCGGGCAGGGGTTGCGCTTGGCGGATGGTCGACCGGGGCAACCTGGGGAGATTACGATCGCAATGGAAGGCTGGATCTTTTTGTTCCCGGTTACGTGAAATTTGACCCTGACAAGCCACCGATTGCGGGTAAAGGCGGCCTTCCGCCGGGATTTTGCCAATTCCGCGGTGTGGACGTGATGTGCGGGCCGCGTGGCCTTGCTGGCGAAGGCGATCACCTGTTCCACAACAATGGTGATGGTACTTTCACAGATGTAAGCCTTAAAGCCGGCGTATCTGATCCGCGAGGCTATTACGGCTTGGCTTCCGTCTTCATTGATATAGACGACGATGGCTGGCTTGATTTGCTGGTCGCCAACGATTCCGTCCCAAAGTTTCTTTACCGCAACAAGCACGACGGCACGTTCGAGGACGCCAGCTATCTTTCGGGATTTGCCCTTAACGATGAGGGTCGTGAGCAGGCAGCGATGGGGATTGCGGTGGGCGACTACAACCGAGACGGGCGGGTGGACTTCTGCATCACCAATTTTTCTGATGACTACAACACGCTCTACCGGAATGATGGGGAAGCGAGCTTCTCGGATGTGAGCTATGCCTCCGGAATTGCGAATGCCACCATTCCCTTTCTTGGCTGGGGAACCGGGTTTCTCGACTATGACAATGATGGCCTGCTGGATCTATTTTTCGCCAACGGCCACGTCTATCCGGGCGTTGACAAACAGGATTGGGGAACCACTTGGGCACAACGTCCTCTGTTGTTCCGCAATGTGGACGGATCAAAATTCACGGAGGCTCCGCCTACTACCGGAAGTGGGCTGGCGGACGTTATTTCCGCTCGGGGTGCCGCATTCGGTGACCTATTTAACGACGGGCATATTGATGTGGTTCTCAATGTGATTGATTCAACGCCCGTCTTGCTTCGCAATGTGGTTCAGAATGGGAACCACTGGCTCACTCTCAAATTGATTGGTGGTGGGAAAAGCCCTAGAGACGCGCAGGGCGCAAAGGTATTTCTAACCGCCGGAGGCGTGCGGCAGAGAGCCGATGTTTTCAGCGGTGGCAGTTACGCTTCAACCTCCGATTCGCGCGTGCACTTCGGGTTAGGGGCAGCGGCGAAAATCGAAAAAGTCGAGATCCTCTGGCCAGACGGGTTCAGGGAGGAAGTGCGGGTTTCGGCGGTGGACCGCATCCTTACCCTTACTGAAGGCAAAGGCATCGTGGAGCAATAGTGGCAAGCCCAAGGGCTAAGGTCGGGTACGCTTTCGTGATCGCTCTGCTCTGGCCCTTTGCCCGGATTTCGAGCCTTCAGGGCGCTCTAAACGCCCAATCTGCACCGGCTCCGCCGTCTGCTCCTGCTGGATCGTTCGTTGAGGTCACGCAGGAGCTCGGGGTTGCGTTTCAATACCGTTCTTCCCATACCTCCAAGAAATATCTTCTTGAAACGATGGGCTCCGGCGTCGCTCTATTCGATTACGACAACGACGGGCGGCTGGATATTTATCTCGTCAACGGCGCGCCGCTTGCTGATCCCACGCCCCGAGGATCGATTCCGCGGAAAACAGGTCCCGAGTATTGGAATCGCCTTTACCATCAGAAAGCAGACGGTAGCTTCGAAGACGTTACAGAAAAGTCCGGACTTCAAGGCAACGGCTATGGCATGGGTGTGGCCGTCGGAGACTACGACAACGACGGCTTTGAAGATCTCTATGTCACCGCCTATGGTGGCAACAAGCTCTACCACAACAATGGTGACGGGACATTTACGGACGTGACCGAAAAGGCCGGAGTCTCAGGCGGTGGCTGGTCAACCAGTGCAGCCTGGGTCGATCTGGACAGCGACGGGTTTCTGGATCTTATCGTTTTGCGCTATCTGGATTGGGACTTCGACGACATCTGGTGCGGAGAACACAAGGAAGGTTATCGCGCCTATTGCCACCCGGACTACTTCAAGCCGGTCGCGCCGCTTGTTTATCACAACAATCATGACGGAACGTTCACAGAAGTGGCCGAGAAGGTCGGCCTCGGCAAACCGGGTAAGGGACTGGGCGTTGCCATCGCGGATTACGACCGCGACGGCCATCCGGACCTCTTTATTGCGAACGACTCGATGCCTGAGTTCCTTGATCGCAATCGGGGAGACGGTACCTTTGAAGAGATCGGGCTTCCGAGCGGCGTAGCGGTGGATCAGGATGGCCGAACCTATGCAGGAATGGGCGTTGATTTTGCCGACTACAATAATGACGGCTTGCCGGACATCGTGGTCACAGACCTGGCGAATCAGCGCTATGCCGTTTACCAGAACAACGGCGATGGCACATTCACCTACACCACCCAATCGGTCGGCATCGGTCCGATGACGTTAACCCATTCCGGCTGGGGAATGCGGCTCTTCGACTACGACAACGACGGCTGGAAGGACCTGCTGGTTGCCCAGGGACATGACCTCGATACGATTGGGCTGAATTCTCCCAATCTTCACTATCGTGAGCCAATGCTACTCGCCCGTAATACCGGCCATGGCTTCGTTGACGTCTCTTCGCAATCGGGAGCCGTATTCGAGAAACCATGGGTGGCTCGCGGGATGGCGATCGGCGACCTCGACAACGACGGCCGCGTGGATGCGGTGGTAACCACGAATGACGGCCAGGCGCACCTTCTCCACAACCAAACCGCTACCAAGAGTCATTGGATCCTGCTGAAACTGATCGGGCACCGGAGTAACCGCGATGCCATCGGTGCCGTCGTCACTCTGGTGACAAGTTCAGGCCAGCAATACGCGACCGTTTCCACTGCAAGTAGCTATCTTTCTGCCAGTGACAAACGCGTGCATTTTGGCCTTGGCGGGGAAAGCTCAATCCAGAAACTTGAGATCCGCTGGCCAAGCGGCGTCCGGCAGACGCTCACGAATGTTGCCGTGGATCAGGTGCTACAGATTGATGAGCCAGCCGTAACCGGAGCGGCCAGGCCATGAAAACGCCTCGATTGACTGCCTCCATTCTCTTTCTGTGCCTGGCATCTGCATCTGAGCTCTTCCAATTACCCCTGGTTGCCCAACCGAACACTGATTACGATCGCGCCGTCCGAAAGTTTGTTGCCGGTGACTATATCCATGCAGCAGAAATGTTTGCGGCGGTCGAAGATGCCCGGCCTGGGGCTACCGATGCGTTGCTCTACCGCGCGAAATGCTTTGCTCATACCCGAGACTTTCCTGCTGCAGAACAATCTCTGCGCAACTATCTTCGGTATCATCCAAAATCTTCCGACGCGCTTTACATGCTGGGCTTCGTGCTCAACCGTGAGAACCGTCCCGTCGACTCCCTGGGAACCTACACCCAAGCAGCTGCCTTGGAAACGCCGACCAGCGACGATTTGAAAATTGTCGGCCTCAATTACGCTCTGCTTGACGATTATCAGGATGCGATCAAATGGCTGGAACGAGCGGTTGCTCTTGACCCTAATAATAAGGATGCCTGGTACTACCTGGGCCGCGCCTACTACACCAGAGCGCAGCTCGGCGATGCGCGCGCTGCGTTCGAGCGAGTTCTCGACCTCGATCCAACCAACGCCAAAGCGGAAAATAATTTAGGTCTGGTATTTGAGACCAAGGGCGATGTGGCCGCGGCCGAGCAAGCATACCGGAAGGCAATTGCCTGGGGAAAAGATGCCACAGAATCGAGAGAGCAGCCGTACGTCAATCTGGGCAATCTTCTTGCCGAACAGAATAGAACTGAGGAAGCCGCGGGGCTGCTCGAAACGGCGGTTTCACTGGCACCCGAGAGCGGTTATTGCCACCTGATTCTTGGAGTTCTTTACCGGAAAGTGGAGAAGTTGGACGCCGCGCGACGGGAACTCATCCGCGCGACGTCGCTCGATCCGCAGAATCCGGTCGCTCACTATCAGCTTGGCCGAGTGTACAAGGACAGGAATGAGCTCGAGCGCGCGAAAGCGGAGTTCGAGCGCACCGCAGAACTCGAAAGCCGGGCTGCGGCCCCAAAGTCCGCACCCCATTGAGCCAACCGTTCGCTCCTACTGCGGATGAACCGGTGCGGGTTCGTTCACATCCGGATGCTCCTGGCGGTAGGTCTCCAGAGCCTTCTGCGATTTCTGCGCGTCAGCATCCTTGAGTTGCTGGTAGGTTGCCATGGCCGCGCGCGCTTCCTCCATTCGGTGCAGCCGGCGATAGGCGGTCCCCAGCTGAAACCAGGCCTGCTCGACCACCTCGGAATCACTGTCAGCCTTTACGGCCCCTTCGAAATGTCCGGCGGCAGCGCTGTCGTTACCTAATAATGCTTCCGCGCGGCCAAGGTTATAGTCGAGATGGATCAGATCGGGTTTCTCTTTCTGTGCCGCCTCAATCAATTCTTTGCCTCTTGCCCCGTCGCCTTTTTCAACCTCCAGAGCTCCTAGCTTGTATCGGGCCAGAACATTGTGGGGATCCAGCTCCAGCTCGCGCTCAAAGGCCTGCTCGGCCTCTGCAATCTTATTGACGGCACGATATTCGGTTCCCAGTTCCTCGTGAAGTCCGGGTTGGGTTGGAGCGAGTTTGATCGCCTCCTCATATTCGGCGATCGCTTCGGTATGACGTTCGGCCTCGGCGTTCGCTTGCGCCAGTACTCGGTGCACCAGCCATGAACCCGGATTGACTTTGAACATGTGCCCATAGCTGTTCTTTGAGACCAGCAAGTGTGCACGCCCGCGATGATACAAGATGTCTTGGTCGTCAGGCTTCAGCTTTCCAGCCTTGTCGAGCGCTTCCGCCGCATCCTCGGGTCGATCCTGGGCCAGCCGCACCACACCGAACCACATCCATGCTTCCGCGTCCTTGGGGTAGGCCGCAACTTCCTTCTGCACCGCGGTTGCAGCTTCTTCGAGATGGTTTAGGCGGAACTCAGCGACGCCTAGGAACAGGTTGGCGCCACGCAGGCGCGGCTTCAGTTTCAATGCCTCCCGGAAACTGGCAACAGCGTCATCATATTTGCCCAGCTCTTCGTCAACCAGGCCAAGGTTGAAATGTGCCTCGGCGAAAGCCGGCTGGCGCCTCAGGGCCGCGGCGAATCCTCGAGCCGCCTCATCCAGCTTGCCTTCACGCATAGCCTGGGTAGCCTGAATGAACTCGGGTGGGACGGCCGAGACTTGCGCCGAAACCCAGATCGACGCGGCAATGAAAAACAGCAAGCCCAAAGCCGTTCTCAACGAGGACAATGGCGGTAGGTCGTCTAAACGAAAGAGGACGGAACGCACAGTTAGAGTCTATACCTCGGCAACAGTCGTCAATGACGGGAAATCCTTCTGGCGCTGGCGTGCCAGAAGGATGGGCTGTCGGGTCGTGAACTTGCTACTCAGAACTCGTAGCGCAGAGTCAATTGAATCTGCCGCGGGCCGTTGATCACGGCGTGGCCGCTCCCACCCGGCACACCGAAATACTGATCTGTCGGCCACCCGTCAATGCCTCCAAAGACATGCCGATTGAAGGCGTTCGGGATATCCGCCTTGAACAAGATATTCTGCCCCTCTCGAATGCTGGTTCGTTTGATGATGGCAAAATCCTCATTCTTATACCCCGGACTTCGCCACCAGGAGACGACACTCGGAAGGTTTCCAAAAACATAGCCTCCTCCAGCCGCTAAGGAAACCAAGCTCGGGTCCTCGAATGCCCCGCAGTTGACTGTCTGTGCCGTATTTAAAGGGCTCGGGGCATACAAGCCGTTGGATGCTGTACAGCTGCTATTCCAGCCAGCATCGAGCGCGGGCGTCCACTTCGTAGGATGTGCGAGAAAAACCGATTGTCCGGACACCGCACTGAGCCGGTAATTTCCCCCGCTATATGGGTTCGCTGTGGCAAATTCGTTAATCACCGTGGGCGACCCTATCTGATAGCGATGCACTCCGCCGATTTGCCAGCCGCCCAAAACCTTGCTGGCGACGCCATGATTCAGATACTTCTTTCCGGGACCAACCGGAAATTCATACATGTAGCTCAGCACGAACGCGTGCGGAATGTCCTGGTAGCTGACGGCCTTTTCGCCGCGCAGGTTATAGGGATTTTGTGCGCCAAAGACCTGGGAGTTGAAGCCGGTCAGGGTAGAGAAGGACGAATCCGCGTCCGTAATCGTCTTCGAATAGGTATACGATGCGAGCAAATTCAGTCCATTGCGGAACCGCCGCTCCACCTTCGTCTGCAGCGCGTTGTAGGTGGATTGGCCGAGGTTCTCAAGGCAGCAATTCGTGGTGATCGCTCCATACTGCGGGAACGGGCGGAGCAACTGACCGACGGTGGCGTTCGACCCCCAACCCGGAACAAACCAGGAAGGCACTGTCACTCCCAGTTGCGAGAGAATGGCAGGGCCATTTTTGCCGTCGCTTCCGTCCACGAGAAAGTTCAAGGCACCACCGAGAGAGTTGTACTGCGGATTCGGGGTGTTCACCTGGGCGAGATTTGATCGGAGTCTAGTCGCGTGTTGTCCCACATAGCCGATGGCGAAGATCAAGTCAGGCGCCAACTGACGCTGAATCTCTAACTGCCAGTTCCGAACCATGCCGGGCCGATTGTACTCGGCAGCAACATAGCTGACAGTGTTGGTGGTAAAAGTATTCAGAGTAGGATCCTGCTCATTGCTCGGCAGGGCGTACGAGGGAAATCCTG
>Ga0157374_10000176_pt1 | contig 59289 bp, 60 predicted proteins | sample M25metaG_FD_115308 | JGI IMG/M metagenome (GOLD analysis project Ga0157374, IMG submission 115308) | Miscanthus rhizosphere microbial communities from Kellogg Biological Station, Michigan, USA - M2-5 metaG | ecosystem: Host-associated > Plants > Roots > Rhizosphere > Soil | place: USA: Michigan...
CCATCTAAAAGGTAAGCTTGAGAAGGCTGGCCAGCGAGTGATCTCAATTGATCAAGGGATAAAGTTTAGGGCAATGGCAAAGGCTGCAGCTAAAGCCGAAGTCCTTGACAGCCCCGCTTCCTTAGGCGATTTTCTTTCTTCTGCTAAGGGTCGCGACACGACCTTAAAGGTCTTGGCAGAGGTTGCCACTATGGACAAGCAGTCCACGACAGAGTGTCTATATACTCCGGAAATGTCTAGGGCCAGCGGCAAAGTTGGCAAAGTAGCAAGCGCGCATGAAGTTGCTGTGGGACTTTTGCGGTCTCAGGTTGCAGGTGCAATCGAGGCTGGAACGCAGGGTATATTAATAGACGGCAGGTCAGTAGATAAATACGCTCGGGAGTTTGCCAAAAAAGGTCTAGCAAAATATGCTATGGGTTGGCATTTTAGCTGCGATCCGGCTGTAGCCGCCCGTCGCAGTCTGGGCATATTTGAAGACATTGCAACTTTATCAGCCGAAGACAAAGAGAGACTGCTTGCAGAGGCCTTTAATATTAGTGATCGCAATCGCTCCGATACAACACGAGCCGTAGATCCTTTACGGGAACCCGCGGATGCTTATCATCTTAACCTCTTAACCTACGGTTCACCCGACTCGGACATACCATACAAAATCGGCTCTGATATTGTACGCCAAGGTGGCCAAGTGGCTGTTGATACCTCGTACACAAGTTCTGTTGCAGAAATGACAGGACCGGTCACAGAAGTTACGCAGTTCAGCCTGGTATCCTTGGGGCTACTTGACCGTGAGCATGTAGGTATCGAGGTTGCCACCGCTTACTAAGCATATTCTAGCGCCCGAAGTACTAGGCGTCTTTTGTGGTGATAAATCCTGCTAAAAGTAATCCTTAGAAGTAGTCCCTCTGTTTGCTACACTGTAATTATGTGTAGAAATATTAAGCAGCTGTACAATTTTGAACCGCATGCTACAAGTGATGAAGTACATGCCGCTGCCCTACAATTTGTCAGAAAAATCTCGGGTTTTCAAAAGCCATCCGCGGCCAATGAAGCCGCTTTTAACAACGCCATCGAAGCGATTGCCCATGCCAGCCAGCATCTTTTGGAGGACCTGGTAACGCAGGCCGCTCCCCATAACCGCGAGATTGAAGCAGCAAAGGCTCGTGCCCGCTCCGCTAGGCGTTTTGGCGTGCAGAACGAAGCAATTTCCGCTTCTTAGCCTGCGGCCAAATAGTATTACAACTGCGCGCCGCTTTCTTGTAATTTGCTATGATTAACGTATGATGCCAAAACTCATCGTGCTAAATGGACCGCTGGGCATTGGCAAATCAACACTAGCCCGTCTCTATGCTGATGATCACCCCCTCACGCTCAACCTTGATATTGACACTGTCTGGGCAATGCTTGGCCGTTGGCGCGAAAAGAAAGACACTGCCCTTCCTCTATCAAAGCAGATCGCCATTGAGATGGCTCGTGTCACTCTTACAGCCGGGCATGACGTCGTGATCCCGCAGATTATCCAGGATTTGGAGTTAATGCTATTGCTGGAACAGCTTGCAGCAACCTGTGCGGCGGACTATTACGAAATACTGCTCTATGCGGATAAGGAAGAATCTATCCGCCGTTTTGTTGAGCGCGGTAAAAGCCAGGGCTACCCTGATGGCTTTCGTACTGGAGGGACCATCGATACTGGTGGCCACGAAAAGCTACTGGCCCAAATGTATGACAATATGATGAACGTTGCAGATCAACGGCCAAACACAATTCGGATTAAGCCAACACACGGTGACCCTAGCGCTACCTATGCAGCGCTTTTAGCTGCCGTTCAATAAGTTACTTAAGCGGTGCTATACTAAACCAATGCCTGAGCCATGCTACTACCGTGTCAGTGTTAAAGCATTAATTGTTAACGACGAAGGTAAGCTGCTGCTTGCCAAAGAGTCCGACGGCACCTGGGATTTCTTAGGTGGCGGACTGGACCATAACGAGGATCCTGCTGTAGCACTTAAGCGTGAAATACATGAAGAAACTGGTTTACAGGTAACAAACATTTCCCTATTACCACGCTATTTTATTACAGCTGAACGACCCGAAAAGAATACGTTTGTGGCCAATGTGTTTTACGAAACTTGGGTTAGGAATCTAGACTTTACGCCGTCCCATGAGTGTGAAGAATTGCGATATCTAAGCCCTCAAGAAATCCGCGAGCTAAAAACGCTTCCTAATGTCGACAAATTCCTGGACGTTTACGAAGACTTCGCTTCGGCCGACACCTAGAGTTGCTTGCGCACAACTGGAGTTTAGACGCTAGTATATAGTGACGCCGCCACGCTTATCGCCTTATTACAGATCACTCACTCTCCATGGTTCCCCTACCTTAGTGGACCAAAACTGTCCAATTATTGGCCGTTCGTTTTGTCGCATTACACTGACGTGAAGTTTGCACACCTCGAATCCATTTCATGTAAATAATATTACCACTTATGCATGCTATTTATGCAAAACGGGTGTATAATTTACTTCTAATCAACGGTGGCTCAGTGCGAGATAGACATGCAACAAGCAAGCTTAGTCTTCTATAAGTTTCAGTTTCTGTTTACAGGTTTATTCGCGATAACGTTTATAGTACTTGTTTCAGCAACGGTAACTGCAGTGGGCGCTCATAGCGTACTTGACACTAAAACGAATCGGACCGCTGTCACGCTTGGCGTAGCAACGCCCGACGGGTCTGATCCAATGACTGCCGATTTGTACGATCTAGCGAATGGTGCCGAACATGGGGCTCTAAAATTAGGGACCACTTTGTACGCTTCCTGCAGATCAATCACTATGGCCGGTGTGGTTGCGGGCAGCGCAACAGTACATGGAAGCACTGTTTTGATACAGGGTGCCTGGCACAGCATAACGTTTGTTAATCGCAGCATGGCCACCACTTTTCTATTTGCATTGCGGCTTCCTGCTACGCTTGTCAAACCGGTTACCAGCGGCAAGGCAGTGAGTAGTATCCTACGGCCGGGCGACGACACCCGGATACCGATCATTAGCGCCGAAACTTCTACTGCAGCTCTAGCCAGATTAAGTGCAGCGCAACAGCAAGAAATTACCAGTTTAATTGCCGCTCAAGCAGCGGCCAACCGTGACTTGGGCGGATCGGTAGTTGCGGGCGACCCTGGTCACGGTGGCTACCCAGCCAAGTGGGACGCTCCCATTCGACAAGACAGTCAAATAGACAGCTGGGGTATGTATAACCGCGAATGTGTTAGCTATGCAGCCTGGAAGGTCTACCAAACTTACGGACATATGCCCTATTGGGGTGGTGTCGGCAATGCCAACCAATGGGTTCGCGACGCGAAACGGGCAGGAATTCCCACTGGCTCTACGCCGCAAGTTCATGCCGTAGCCATATCAATGCGCGGCTACTATGGTCACGCTATGTGGGTCGAAAAAGTCAGTGGCAATATGATTTATGTCAGCCAGTACAACTACGACCTACACGGACACTACAGCGAAATGTGGGTAAACAGTAGTTACTTCACCTATATTTATTTTAGTTAGAAGTCGTACCGAGCAAGGTTACGGTCTACTGTTTTTGCGAACAGCAGCTGTCTTAGCTGTTGGAGCCAGCGGTATGCTGACTGTAAAGGTGGAACCTTTTTGTTCTTCAGAGCGTTCCAGGATCAGTTCCCCTTTCATAGACTTTGCGATAAGGCTAGAAATGTAGAGACCCAGTCCCGTTCCGCGCGTATCATCTCGCGTTAATATGCTGTTATTTGCCTGCTGAAATTTATGGAATAGCAACTTCTGATTATCAATTGATATGCCTCTGCCAGTATCAGTTACCCTCAGCTTCATTAGTTTGCCCTCTACCGAGACACTGGCCGTAATACCGCCCGCTGTCGTAAATTTCATGGCGTTACCGACAAGATTGTAGACAATTTGCGTTAAACGGTCTTTATCCGCCCACACCTTGGGAAGTGACTTCGTCTTACCTTCAAATGCTAGTGATAGCTTTTTCTGGTCCGCAATGGATCGCATATCAGAAAAGACCGATTCAACAATCTCGCCGATATCCAGCGCTTCAAATGAGAAGGTCATCTTGCCCTGTTCGATCCTTGAGGCATCCAGGAAGTCATTTACTATCTCTATAAGGCGTGTGCTTGAACTATGGATATCCGATACCATATCAAGCAAAGTCGGCTCGCTACTCAGCTTATCTTTAAAATATGTCATGATTATATTGGTGTTACCCATAATGGCAGTGAGTGGCGTACGGAGCTCGTGTGAAGCAATAGAAAAGAATTCTTCTTTCGAACGAGCCATCACCTTTTCTTCGGTGATATCTTGCACCAGGATGACACAACCTGTTGCAGTACGCGACCCTTCTTCAGCTATGACGACCGGCGCAATATATAAATGAAGCACCTTTTCGGCCATGGCAACTTCGCGTACTTCAATCGGTTTACCGGTCTTTCGCACCGCCTCAAGACGTGCCGCAAGATCGGCTTTCGGGATTATTTCTTTAAGCCGCTCCATCGAGAACGCCTCATCCTGTGCAAAGATACTATGCAATGCTTTGTTTTGGGCCAGTATACGGTTTTTACCGTCCAGGAATATAAAGCCTAGTGGCAACCCTTCGATTGAAGCACGCAATTTGGCCTGCTCTTCGTGAAGTTCGTGAGTCCGGGCCTGAACTTGATGCTCAACCACAGCAGCAGCGTTGATTAGTTCTGTGATGTCGGTCATAACAACCAAATACCCACTGGACCGATTGGTGTTATCAATTCTGGTAATAGAAGCCTTGACCGTCGTTGGACGTTTGTTTGGAATCTTTAACTCCAGCGTTTCGATAGTTGCAAATCCACTCTCATCCAACGTTTGGTCGACGGTACGATGCAAAGCCGCTTCTGCGGCCGACTGCTTCGCAAAAAAGGTATAGAGCGGCGTATTTGCCAGCTTCCCGCTCGGCAGATCAAACAACTGCTCCGCCCCTTTGTTGGCATAGCTGATATAGAAATTGGGGCGTATGCCAACAACGGCTTCGTTCATAGTGTCAAGAATCTGGCCGGCAATAAGAGTAGGCGTAAAGCTAAAAAACCGATACTTCAATATGCCGTAGCAGATGATCGACGACATGACGGTCAGCAAGATAACAGCCAGAGAAGGCAGCACATCTACATTCAGCGTGGAGAGGAGTCCATCGGTTAGCGCACCCCCCACCAGTGGTATGGCAATGCCGATCAAAAATAACTTGGTCTGTTGTCTTGTGGCCGGGTCGATAGTACGCTTCCTGTACTGATACAGCAGCACAAAGGCGGCCAGGACCAGCAGCGTAGTCCACAGTGCTATAAGTGCATACGCCGGACCATTGGTTGGTACATACCCCCATGGCTTGAGTTGTACACCACTAGCGCTGTATGCGGTAATCAAGGAAGAGTGGCTATCCAGATAGATAAACAACGAAGAAACCACAACTAGACAGGGCAGCATGTAGGCTCGCAGTGCCCGTTTAGGGTTTACATACGAGAGCGCAAACATATAGAGCGAGATGCCGGCAAACTCCGAGCCGGGCGTAGAAAGTGGCGCCCAAAACACGGCCGCAGCCGGTGTAGCGCTGAGTCTAATCATTACTTCGCCGATAGCCCAACTGAAGATGCTTAGCAAAAAGGCGCTGAACCACATCAACACATCACTCTGTTGCTTAACTCTGGTAATCAATATGAACGCAACAAAACTCACACTCGCCGAGAGAGCCGAAAGCATGGCGAACGGATTGTAATCAAAATGACGCACTGAGTCAGGAGCCGTGAACACCAGCCATAACGGCAATAACAGTAAGAGAGTACCCGTTAGCGCAAGAACACCGCCATGCGACAGCTGGGAGATCCGATCGCCCATCCAGCCAAGCTCTTTTTTGTTTGTTTCTTCGCTATCACCCATAGTTTTATCATACACCGGCAGGCCGTTACGGCCAGAAATCGCCTACTTCTTAGCTAAAGTAGTACGGACAATACCAACTAACGCAACCGGCTCGATATTACTTTTAATGAAGTACTGACTAGCGCCTAGCTGCATAGCATGTGTGGTAATATCCAGCTCGGAGTAGTTACTCATCACGATAACAGGAATATCCTTCAGCATCTCGTCGCCCTTAAGCTTTCCGAGTACCTCAAGCCCGTTCACAACGGGCATCATCATGTCTAAAAGAATAATATCGGGGCTAAAACTTGCTGCCTTTTGCAGTCCGATCACTCCACCATCTGCAACTTCAACTTCAAAACCCTCTAATACGAAAACGCGCTGATAAAGCGCCTGCATGGTCTGGTCGTCGTCAATGATGAGTACTTTTGCCATAGGTATTCCCTCTTTCCTTAAAAGTATACTCAGCAATTACCCGTTCCTCAAACTAGACACCTTAGATATTCATATTCTTTTAATCTTTGCAGTCTCAGGTAACTACCGACAGGAACAACAAACAACGCAACGATTCCCTGTTTGCGCTCAATCTGTTAGAATACATTTCGTTAGGCTCGTGTAGCTCAGTGGATTAGAGCGTCTGTCTTCGGAACAGAAAGTCGGGGGTTCGAATCCCTCCACGGGCACCATCTATAATGAGTTCGTTACAGACGTTAGAGCTAGAACGTCTTTTTTATAACATTTGCCAGGTAGTCGCTGATCTGTCTGCTCGTATCGACTAGATTGGGACTTGCCCAAGAGAAAACGCCAGAAGCTATTTTATTTCATAAAGCTTTAGTTATATAATTCGATCAGACAACAGAACTAAAAGGAAATAAAAAAATGAAGATAAGATGGCTCAGAGTAGCCTTTGCAGCGATTGCTACTTTAATCACGCCTATGGCCCTATCATCTGGCGTAGCCTTTGCGTTAGCACCATATACTTGTACATGGACCGGGGGAGGTGGTAACGCCAACTTTAGTACTGCAGCTAACTGGAGTGGTTGTAATAGCGCAGCACCCCAGGCAGCAGATGGTGATAGCCTTGTGTTTAATAATGCGTCAAGTGGGCAGACGCTTAATAATGACATCAGTGGCTTACACATCGCCAACATCCTTATGCAAGGATCAAACACCGGAAGCATTACACTAACTGGTCTTGCCATTAGCCTTAGCGGGGGTATTACAGACACCTCTTCTTCGTTCAACAATAACATCAACGTACCGATTACTCTGACAGCTTCTAATCAAACATTTGCATCAAGTGGACACGCAAGTGATGGTTTTGGTGCATTACTAACTCTTGGTACAAATAATATAACGTTTAACGCCGGCGCTAATGCGGGTGGCTTTTTCCTTTCTGGAGGACTTGCGGGTTCCGGTACTATAACTGCCAACTCTACTGGAGCTGCAAACAGCTCAAGCAGCCTAAACACGTTACTCGTACAAGCCGGTACGAGTACCTACAGTGGCACTATTAACGTTACAGGCACTGCAATGCTAGTTGTAGACTACAGCAGTGGCAACCCACTTGGTACTGCCACAATAAACATAGCGAACGGTGCAGCATTCGTTGTCCAAGGTTCAGGCGACACAGCTACTATACCAAACACAATTTCAGTAGCAGGTAAAGGACCCCTTACATATGGTGCAATTGAATCATGTTTGGGTCTTGCTCAGGGCTGCCAAAACGACAATAAAGATTCAACCATAACCTTTTCTGGTACAGTAACATTAACTGGTGACACGCAGGTATATAACGGAAACTACTTCTCGGCCCAAACCACAACGCCAGCAAACAGTGCCACATTCAACTTTGCCTCTCTAACGACAAATGGCCACGCCTTAACGGTGCAGCCTAACTCAAACACTATATTGGCAGGCCAAGCCGCTTCTGCAAGTGCCAACGCACCCGGTACGCCTAATACTGGTGTGGCTCTGGCATCAGCACATCCGGCCATAACGCTTGGTGTGACTATGGCAGCTGCAGCTACTATCCTTGGGATTGCCCGCATTAGTAACCGCAAGCTTTCAGCCCGTACTGTTCGCAGTCGTCGTTAGACTAAAAACATCGCATACGTACTGTACCAATTACGCACCCAGAACTTGGGTGCGTAATTATTTAACTATCCTGTAACAGAGTGCAGTTTTCGCTGGGTCCTAATAGCTGGGATTAGTTGGCACGGTGTGACCTACCACTTAAGTACAGCGGGTAGCATTCGGCAAGTTTGCATCGCTAGAACAGTCTGCGCGAGATAATATGGCTTACTGTATAACCGCGTACACCTGCACGCGTTGATTAAGCTCATCTGTCCCGGGAATCTGATCCCCTGCGCAGGTTATAAGATTGAGTCCTTTACCCGCATTTGCCGCGACGACCATGCTTTGCATATCAACCTTTGCAACATTTACGGTCTGTACTTTAACAACCGTGTAGGTGTACTTGGTCCCATCGCCTCTCGTTATAATTATTGGACTATTATTCGCTACTGAGCCGAGTTTATAAAACACTCCGTGAAGTCCGTTAATACCACTATGCCCATCCACAAGCATAGCCCCAGTCTGCCCTGGCTGTGCAGATGCCTTGTACCAACCAACGTCATAGATATTCCATGGTACCTGCAGCTGGTTGCTACTAGAAACACCTTCGGGTAGTATCCTGGCATGTATGCTTAGGCTCGGAATGTCAATGTAGCGGGGCATCGTCGGTGAAACCGTATAGTTTGCGACATCTTGGGATGAGGGTGGTGTCGTCACTGGAACAGTATCCGTACTAGCTGCTGGGGTGGTGTTTGCGTTGCTATGAGCCTTGGCCGTGCGTTGTTGCAAGTAGTTGACCTGCGCCGCAACTGTATGATTTGCGCGTAAGCCTATAATACTTACTGTGACGCCAACAATAAAAACGACACTTGCCATACTATACAAAATAAGGGCTTGCCTGTTTGGCATATGCACACGGAAATGCTTCCTAGTAGGACTCTGGACAGTCGCGACATTGTCTGGTTGTTTTGACGTATGTGTATGCGCCGCTGCAGGCAGTGCTACATTAGAAACAGTAGGTTGTTGGGTAGCGACAGGAACCCCGGGAGAGATATCACGTATTTGGTCGCCAACAAAACGCCTAGCGGTATACTGATTTGGACGACGCGTATAGCTTGGAGCCCGTCGATGACCGCCTCCGTCCGTGAACATAGGATCAAACGTTCCTTGGTTCTGTCTATCCACTGTATACTCTGCTTTGTATCAATTTTTATCTTATACGCTAAGCACTAGCATACACGTATATATAGATGACATCAATTGCCACCGCCAGCAATGAACAACCTGTCATCACTTGGGGTCAACACACGTCTGATACAATGCCTACATGGTATTGTTTGGGCGCAGATCACCTCTGGTCTTTATACTTTTGATACTTACTTGCCTGGTAGCTGTTTCAGCCTTTTATTTTTATAGACAACACCGTAGCGATACCGTTTGCGCACAGTATCATGTACCACATACTTCTTGCGCCAGAGCTAAAGCCGCTGGATATTATTGCCCGGCATGGGATGCGAATGGCGGTATAGCTCCTGACTACTGTATTCGATTTTCGCAGTAGGACACAATGTTAGCTATACCACCCCTATAAATATTGCATATATGGATACTACGTTTAGTGTACTATCCTTATTTACCTAGGCCCGCTAAGAGGTTGATTGTAGCTGCAATAATCGCCGTACCAAACACATACGATAGGAGTGCCTGTTTTAGCACTGTGCGGCGAAGCGTAGCGCTCTGCAGCGTGGTATCAGACACCTGAAACGTCATACCAACTGTAAATGCTAGATACGCAAAATCGGCATAGCGAGGCCGCTGCGCGCCGAAATCTATACCACCTTCTGGCGTCCCATAGTATTGCCGCGCGTAATTCAGCATGAACGTAGTATGTATTACGGCCCAAGAAACAATAATACTTACTAGCCCCATGGCAATCGCCGCTGTGCGCTGTGAATCCGCAGCGTGTGTTGATTGCACAATTAGTAGCCCAACCGCAAACAAGCTAGCCAAACTTGCCGAAACTAACAGCACATCACTTGACAACCTGCCAGGGTTTTCGCGCACAGCGTGTTCACTGGTTGCCCGTTCGTCAAAGCGGAGCACCGTTCCAAAAACCAGCGCCAGATATAGCACTGCAGCAGCATCCCAACCAGCAAGCGCGGTGTACCGCGCGGGTCCCGCAAGCGCACAGACTACCGCAGCAACAGCACCAAACATTATACTAATGGTAAGTCGAGTACCAGAGCTCATAAATGAAGATTCACGGCGCGTCATACTTTACAGTATACGAGGCTACAGCCCATCATTTCAATCTGATATAATGGACCTCTGATACGCACCCGTAGCTCAGCTGGATAGAGCGTTGGTTTCCGGTACCAAAGGTCGGGGGTTCGAATCCCTCCACGAGTACCATTCTCGGATTACAGAGGTAGGGACGATCGTAAATGGTCATCCTTTTGTTTTGTGTACATTCTCTAATCTGTTGTACGGGTTCGAATCCCTTCGGGCACTATGTATCTCAAAACGCTAATGTTGACACGATGACATAACTTTAGTTGTACTTATGTATATGAAGACTGTGGTATCGATTCCCATAAAGTATTCAGTTCTATGGAGAAGCTAGCGAGCCGCCTGAGTAAGAGTCGAGGTTAACTGTACGCTCAGGTAATTAGCTCCGGGCAAGGAGCGCAAAAGTCATAAAGTAGTCATCGAGCTTTTGGTCAATGCTCTTTGTTTCAACAGCCTCAGAGAATAACTCACGAGCCCGTAATAGTTCTTTGCGACGGCCGCTCGTCTTTAGGGTCTTGGCAGTAACGTCGATTAGATCTAGCCCGCGATAATATGCACCTTTGAGCGCCTGTTCGTCACCACGCCGCATAGCACTCATTGTTCGTCCAACTTCGCTGCCAATATTACCCATCTGCTCATTGAAAGAAAGCGAAGCCCATTTTTCTTCATCAAAATGATTACTCACGAACTTTTTCGCCTACAATCTTAATGATCCTATCCCGAAGTGAAGTATCCAATATATCGCGTGATGGATTTTGCTGACGTGGGCGTATGTTAATCATCGAATCAAATTCGACAAATTCATCAGTCCCGTATTTATCCGGATGTAAGTTTATCCCCCATAGATCCTCTTGTTTTGAACCACTATCGAGCAAGAACGCTTCACCATCAGCATGCATATCCATGTCAACGATCAAAACGCTCCGAGCAATATCAACATCCGCCTTAACCAGCGAACCATACATACGATCAGACATCGCTCTCAGCTCTACAATGGAAATTGTGTCATCAACCTGTCTCATGTTCATTACCATTGTACCACCGCAACCAGCCTACTCTCAGCGCATGAGTCACTACGAGACTGGCAAAACCATACTTTCCAGTCCAAGAGCTAAGTTACAAATGTCGATATACAGGGTGTTCCACCTTTTACCCACTGAGCGTACCATGTAAGTTTTGATATAAGTAAAGGCACCATAGATTGGTGTCTTTTGTTTCAGTCTCTAGAGATACAGAGTTAGATGTCTTTTTATATTTGAAAATTATGTTAATGTATTGACATAGTCATCCATGTCACGAGAACTTAAGCCAGTAGCCATATTTCCAGAGCGGATTATTGGAGCAAACCCCCAAGATACTAAAGCCATGCTTTACGATTACGCTCAAGCAGTTGAGGACTTGGGGTTCGAAGGGATAACAGCTAAAGATCATGTGGCCTTAGGTAATGTGCCAGACGGCAATAATGGATACACCAACCAGAATCCCTTTCTGGAACCGCTCACACTCTTTGCATCTTTGGCAATGATCACCAAGCGTATTAAACTATGCAGTGCCGTATTGGTACTGCCCGAGAGACAGACCGCTTTAGTTGCGAAACAGTCTGCCGACATTGCTAATCTTAGCCAAGGGAGACTGATTTTAGGCGTCGGTGTAGGTAGTAACCGAACAGAGTTTGCTGCAATGGGGGCTAATTTTACAGACCGTGGAAAGAGGATGGCCGAACAGATACACCTGCTTAGAGCGCTCTGGCATGGAGAAGAAGTTACGCTATCTGATCACAGTATACGAGATGAAGCTATAGAAATAGGTATAAATCCCCTACCCGCTTATCCTATACCAGTTTGGCTGGGAGGTTGGGCAACGCGGGCCGTCAGGCGAGCCGCTGAGCTTGGTGATGGATGGATGCCAATGGGACACCCTACTGATATCGAACAGGCACTGCCGACGTTTCACGAGAGCCTTAAGGAAAGCCATCGTCAATTAGGTGAATTTTCAATGATGGGTGCATTCGGAAGCACAAAACGTGGACACGCCCAGCCAGATACACCAGAGGCACTTGCAGGCATACTGGACCAATGGCAAGCAACGGGGGCTACGCATGTTGCCTATGGCAATCAGCAGCCAGGCGTAGATTTTAGCTCACACGTCAAAGACCTGAGCAACTTTATGAATGTCTTTATGGAAAGCGCGTGACGCTCGCATAGTTAGTATGGTTAGATTAGGGTGATTCCACCTTTTGTCATTTAGACGCACGGGAATTCCCCCATAGCGTCTTGGAGTTGAGCAGCTCGTTTAACTTCGGCGTGAAGCCGAAGTTTTGTCTGCAGATTATAAAATAGTGATGGTATGGCAGCAAGCATCGTCTGTGGGGCGTAACTACAGGTCGGCGTCTGCCAGAGTCCGAGGACGGCTTCGCAAAAAAGCAACTAGTATGGTTCTGGCCTGCACAAGGGTGCTGTCCTTGCTAATTTAGCCAAACCTGCTAGAAGATTGATACTAGCGGCGATAATGGCCGTACCAAACACATAGGAAAGCAGCGCTTGCTTTAGAAGGGTACGACGAAGCGCTGGGGTTTGTAGCGCCGTATCACATACCTGAAAGGTCATACCAACCGTAAATGCCAGATAGGCAAAATCGGCGTAAGTCGGCCGATCCGTACCAAAATCTATTCCGCCTTCCGGTGTCCCATAATACTGACAAGCATAGTTCACCATGAAAGTCGTATGCACTACCGCCCAAGATACAATGATACTTACAAGACCCATTGCAATTGCGGCCGTTCGCTCAGAACCTACAGCATGCATTGAGTGCACAATCAGGAGTCCAACCGCGCAAACAACCCCAAACACACCGCAAATACCACGCCGGGTGCCAGAGCTCACAAATGAAGAGCTGCGCTGTTTCATAACTCACAGCATACGAGGCTACAGCCCATCATTTCAATCTGATATAATGGACCTCTGACACGCACCCGTAGCTCAGCTGGATAGAGCGTTGGTTTCCGGTACCAAAGGTCGGGGGTTCGAATCCCTTCGGGTGTACCATAATTCCTGAATCCTCATTTTTGAGCTTGAATAGCTCATTTAACTTCGGTGGTTCCACCGAATTTTTATTTGCAGAAAGTATTTCACCGTAGTTTGGTGCGCCATTGAAAAGTAGGCCGAAAAAGTTAGCTTTTTGGATCGGGTCAATCTGTTTTACAAGCAAATCTTCCAGGTGTTCCAGAAAATATTTAAGGTATTGTTTAATGACGCTGAAATCGAGCGGTTTTTCGGCGCTGCGAATATCGCGCTCTTCTTGCATCTTCTTAATCTGCGCTTCTGTTTGCATGATGTCCTCCTCTATGGACTTAATGACTATCTCTGAACTGACGAGTTTGATCTTATCTACCAAGGCTTTCGCCTGTGCTCGCAGTCTGGCAATGTGCGTTTCGATGCGCTGATCTTCGTCTATGGCAGACTGGTTACGTTGCGCCCAGACGGTTTCTATGGCCGCCAAGAGCTGATCTATTTGAGTTTGGTCATACTTCACGCGGCGCACGAACTCGGCAATGGTTGTTTCAAAGTCTTTCTTAGGCACGCGGAAGTAGTGGCCCCGCTTGTTGCAGTGATAGGCTGGATAGCGTTTGCCCAGCTTGCCACGCGAAGCGCTACCAAAGAGCGGCTTCTCGCACTCCGGGCACATCACGATCTTGCGGTACGAAAATTCAGCATTTCGCGTACCTTTTATGCCTGTAGGATTATCTTTGCGCTCATAGAAAAATACTGCACCGTCTTTATCGCCGATTACCCATTTGCCTTTATTGGCCGTGTTGAACAGATCGTATGATACCAGTCCAGTGAATTGGCCTTTGACTGGCTTATTGTCTGTCCACTTTTCACAGATGATGCCCGCATAAATCGGGTTCTGGATATGCTTCCAGAACATTTTGAGTGTCAGCTTCTTGCCGCCACGGCTACCGACTACCTGCGTCTTGTCATGGCTACTACGCACCGTTTGCGTGCGTGAACGGTAGCCGAGCTTGTTAATCTCGTCTACGATCTGTTGGTCGTCCATAGTGCCGCGAGCACGCAGCTCAAACATTTTAGTAATGAATGGTGCTTCGTTGCGGTGTGGGCGCAGTACTAGGCGTTTGCCGTGCGATGTGTCTACTTTGTAGCTTTCTAGCCCATACGGTGCCTGGCGCATCCAATAACCCATGCGGGTGTAGCGGACTTCCGCGCCGATCATACGGCTCATAATGTCGCGCATTTCGTCGTTAGCTCGTTCAGCCTCTAACAGTTCCGCTTTCTTTGTCGGCGAATAGACGCTCCACTTGTACTCCACACCCAGGTGCTCAAGCGTGTTTACCTTTTGTGTGCTGATGACGCCATAGATGTCTACGAGTGTAACGTCTGCTGCTTCTAGCTGGCGTTTGAGGCTGTCGTATGAAAACGAGCCACCACGTGTGAAGCGGTCTATGGATTTAACGATAAAGAGCTGTACGTTGTTCTTCGGGTCTTTGCAGTAGTTGATAGCTTGCTGCATTGGCTGGAGCTCTTTAGAGGCAGACTCCAGAAAGATAAAGAATTCTTTGATTGTTATGCCACGAGCCGCCGCAAAGCGTTCAATCTGCTCTTTCTGAGCTTCCGGCGAATCGCCATTAAAGCCCTGCTTAGCAGTCGAAACGCGGATAGCGGCTACAGCGTTTTGGCTAGGCATCGTCGCCCTTTTGCAGTTGCTTGAGGATTATCCGCTTACCCTGCAAGTCCTCGTAGATTTTGTCCACGATTAGGTTCGCAAGAACGGCTATCCGCTCATTAGAAGGCAGCATTGCATAGTCAGGTAATGCAGACGAATTCTTGTTTTTCGAGCCCTTAGTTCTTGCCATAATACCCTCGGCAGTATTACAATTCGTAATACTTAAAACTATAACAAACTGTAAGGGTTGTGACAATAGAAAACAGGTATTTCGGTGTTGAACTTTTGTAAACTACTCCACCTCCGTCTTTATTTCTTTTTTATTCTCTCTCCCTATTATATATACATATAAGGCGATATTATTTTCTTGAAGGCTAAGAACTCATAAGACTAGAAGCATGAACAAATCGGTACCAAAACATAGACAGACAGTAAACCAAGGACAGTTAGAAGTATTAAATTTATTATTTTTATTTAGGTATGGAACGAACGATTTATTTGCAGAGTATTTCGGTAAGAAGGATAGATCATTCGTACATAAGCGTATGGCTATTTTGTTAGACCGGGGATTAGTAGGTAAACGATTTGATAAAAGCTATCGGCTGAACGGCAAGCCTGGTGCATACTACTTGATGCCAGAAGGCACTCGGCAGTTGCAAGCCAAGCGTGACATCAAGATCAATATAAAGAAGATTTACAAAGACAAAGAGCTGACCGAGCAGTTTGTCCGCTATTCCTTGGAGCTATTCACGGTCTACAACTACCTAAAGGCACAGTACGGCGATGCCCTTAGCTTTTACACGAGAAGCGTCTTGAGCCATGAAGATTACGAGTATTTCCCGCAGCCTTTACCTCACGCTTTTGTATCGCTCAAAATCGGCAAGGAAAAGAAACGGTTCTTTTTAGAAGTTTTGCATGATGATCAGCCCTGGTTCGTAGCCGTCCGTACAGTCCTGAAGTACATAAGCTACGCCGAGGATGGCGACTGGGGAGCTACCGAAACCAATCTACCAAGCATATTACTAGTATGTGAATCCGAGCGATTAGCAAAACGTGTACTTAAGCGTTTCCCTAAAGCTGTAGCTGATTCATACGAGGAAGATAATATAGAGTTCGCCGTTGCAGTGAAAGCTGACCTATTGAGCGAAAAGACTGCCATCTGGCGGACAGAAGTAGATGGTGATCTACTCAAACTCGAACAGCTTGATGAATGGATAGAACAGTAACTTCTATTTGCGAGCAAATAGAAGTTGACCTGTTTGCGAAACAAACAGGTTTGAATGGTCAGCCAATAAAGCTTTACAATCATGTCTATGAAGCCATTGATTATTTCCCTTACGGGCCTGCCATTTTCAGGAAAGTCAACTTTAGCGAAAGTCCTGAGCGAGGAGCTTAGCTTGCCGATCGTCAACTATGATAATGATGTATATGCAAAACATAAACACGAGGTACCGGCTGGAACATTGCCTGCAAAAGAATTTGAAATGATAGAGACAATTGCACGAGAGTACCTAGCAAAGAAACTCATCGCCGGGCAATCCTTAATTTATGACGACTTAGGGCTTCAGAAAGAAGATCCTGAGCATATAAGGCAACTAGCAAGCGAAAACGGAGCGAATTACGTTCTAGTATTTGTCGATACACCTATTGAAGTCATTGAAGAAAGACGCTCTCTGAACCATCAGACTAACGGCCGGGAGCACATCGACAGTGAAAAGTTGCACCTTGATATTTCGCTGTTAGAGAAGCCGCAACCAGACGAGCCGGCCATAGTTGTCACGCCAAGCACATCAATAGAACATATCGTCGCTGAAATCCATAGCCGTCGTAATTAAAACTAAGCGACGACTTCAGGAATAGGCTCGTACTGTCCTAGTTCCCGTAAGTTTTGCTCCACGATTTGACCGTCTGCGCCATACAAGAAAGTGCCAGATATGCGTCTACCGGCTAGAACTAACTGTGCGGTTATCTGATTGTCGGACCACATACGATCTAGGGGCAGCTTATTCTGCGGATACCAGTGCGGGTCAATATCTACGGTTTGTTTTGGTTCGCCCTCAAACCTAGTCACCAGGTAAATCGCTACTGTCATGTTCCAGGCTGGGCGATGAGGCGACAGGTTTGTCACGCAGCCTACTTTTCGACATTCAGTAACCTCTACTTCAATCTCTTCAAGTATCTCTCGCTTCAGCGCTTCCTCTAGGCTTTCGCCTTCTTCCACCCCGCCGCCAATACCCGCTACAATGAGATGCCCGAGATCGTTCGACACCCGCGTTCGCGTGCCAAGTAAAACGTCGTTATCTTTGATCAAATAGCCGATTACCGTTTGTCGTATGGGTGGATTGGTTGCTAAATAATCTTGAATTTTACTCATAGGAACATACTATGACGGAGCGCTACGATTGCATATGCACATATTGCACATAAAAGACGCATAGCGTAGGCTTGGTCATATGAAGGTCTACTTTTCCTGCTCAACGGCCGAGCTTGCTAAATACGGTGCAGACTACCATGCAATTCGGGATTACTTAGTAAGTAACGGCCACATACTGACGCGCGACTGGCTCACTGAGACCGAAGACTACATGAACGCCGGCAATAAAGAGCTTGACATCAAAAAGATATACAAAGCCTGCGTAGAAGCAATCCGCGAATCAGAGCTTGTTATCATCGAGGACACGGTATCAAACTTTAGTACCGGCCACCAGATCACGCTTGCATTGCAAATGCGCAAACCTACCCTGGTACTCTGGCAAGGCGAAAAGCACCGTCACTTTAATCAAATGTTTATACATGGCATCGAGTCCGATTTGCTGCAAGTGGCCGAATACTCTAGGGATAATTTGGATAATATTCTTCAGACCTTTATCAATACCTACGAGAATAAGCCGGAGAAGAATCGCTTCCACTTGATACTGAGCGGGCGTGAGCGCCGCTATCTGGACTGGGCGCAGTTTACGCGTAACAGAAGCCGTACCAAGGTAATTCGCGAAGCACTCAAAGACACCATCGAAAACGACCCCGACTACCAGGCGTATCTACAGCAAAAGCAACCCGCACAAGAGCCGAGGAAAGCGTAGTATGCAACTAGATAAAGTGAAACGTCTGCTTGCTTTGTACGAACAGGGCTTGATTCCTGTACTAGAGCAGCACGAGGTCAACCCTGGCTTGCCGCCCAGCAGTCGAGAGAACTATCTGTACTTTACCTTGCCAGTTTGCATCAACTTCCAGCGTAGTTCGCCAGCTATGTGGGCTGCGGCACTGGCCACTTGGAATGACGAAGCGACGCGATACGTCTTTTTGCCGGAACGCTTGGCTGAGACGCCATTAGAGCAAATAAGAGCTGACCTCGTAAAGCACAAACTAGCCTTGCAGCCAAATAAGCATATCCTAATATGGACGACGATAGCGCAAACCCTACACAAGTTTTACGAGGACGATCCGCGAAATATCATCAAAGAGGCTGAAGGTGATGCCGGTAAGCTTACCGTGCTTTTGCAAAAGACGCATCGCAAGCGCTTTCCTTACCTTTCAGGGCCGAAGCTATCCAACTATTGGCCATTCATTTTATCTCGCTTTACGGACGTGCAGTTTAAGAATGCGCAGGAAATTTCCATCATACCTGACACGCATGTTTTACAAAGTAGTGTCCATCTTGGCGTTACGCCCACTGGCGCAACCTCGCTACAAACAGAATTAGCCTGGAAAGAGCTCTTGAAAGGGAGCGGCATTAATCCCTCACAGGTTCATCCGGTGCTTTGGCATTGGAGCCGGAATAAGTTTCGGCCAGAGGTGTAGTACTCTAACGAGAAAACAGCTCGCTATAGTTATTATGCAGTTGCTAATATTTCACTAATTTTCCATGCAGGCACAACACACATCATGCCTGAAGGTACTCGGACGGTGGAAGAAGGGATTTCCGCAATCTCTCCCTTGAGATCAAAGTGTCCCCAGTCAACGCCTACCAGCAGCACCATCTGGTCATAGCGCGTGCTACTGCTCGTGGGTGTCTTTTCTAGATGGTCTAGGCGAGTCTGTGAAATAACCGGCGACCCACTGAGCCCGCTGATTGACTGACACTCCACCAAAATACTCTCTTGCATAAAGCCGTTACGATCTGCTTGTTCAACAGGATCTATCGGCACCATCGAAATGTGACCAAACCTAACAGCAGGAATATTGCGGTCTCGACCAGGGTGTTGAGCGTAGCGGCCAATAACTACCACGTCGTCGCCCACACCGATTTTATGGACTTCTTGCCACTTTTCTTCATCATCAGTTTTGGATATGGGGATAACTGCCTTTGGTGGCGTATCCAGTGAGATCTGATCGTGTAGGTATTCCGGCTTTAGAAATGTACTTTCACTGAAATGCGTAAATTTCCATTCATGAGTTGGTGACACCTTACATATGGCAACATCATCACCTGATGGATGGGGCGTCCATTCGTCTATATTCGTAGCCACAACTTCCGCTGAGCCATCGTGCCTGTTAACTCTCAAGGCCACTCTCTGGCCTGCATTGCGAGCAATGCCTTCTATGACATGCGCATTAGTAACGGCATAGTAATCCTTGGTGTTGCCTGCTTCGTCTTCAGTACATACGACAAACCCACTAGCCCCAACGCCCGATCCGTTCCTGGCAGCTTCCTCGCTAGGGTATATGTAGATTGCACTGTCCAAAAAGGAATTCGGTATTGGCATGGCGAATTACTTTATACCCCGCATCGTCTTTAGTTGAACTATTGCGTTCTCAAGAGCGGCACCGTAAGACTCGGTAGCTTCGATAAACTTAGTCAAATACTCATAGGCATCATCTTCGCTGATGTTGTCAAAGTCTAAAAAATCCACATCACGGTAATTTGCTTTTATGCGCATCCAATAAAAGAAATCCGCTAGTATAAACTTCTTCGGCAGAAGCTCTCGATTCTTAGCATTCCGTGATGTCCTGCTGCGGTAATCCTTTATCTTCTTGATCTGTTTCCAGTCGTGCTCAATGTATTCCGCTAATTTTTTGCGGAGAGAATTGGGACAATTGGCGTCGGAAAAATAATTAGTACGAACAGTGGCACCCGAGACTGTTGTAAACGCGTTGGCAGCCTGCCACGTGGTTATGGTCGCCAGCTCAGCGGAGCTAAAACTAATTGACCCTGACTCAACGGCCAGCATCAAATTCTTTCTTACAGCCTTATGGCCACCATTCCCAAATCCACTCTCATCCCCACTTAAGACGTACAAAAAGACCGCCTCCAGGTAATATAGGCGGTAGTAGCATTTGACCGGAATCCAGGGTGCTGCCACCTGGGCATAAGCGTGCTCATTGTCACAAGCCGTTTTCTCACCCGCAATACTAGTTTTTGTAATCTTGGCCAACCGCTCAAATTTAGCAGTCTTTTGCCCATCCAAAGGGGAATTTATGCGTGGATTAATGCTTATGTTTAGGCTATTAGCATGATTGGCGATGCACTTCACATAATTAAGATGCGTCTTAAATGTAGCCGTATCGTTAAGCGACGCCTTATCAGACCTACTAAAGATGATCATTACAAACCTTTGAGAAACTCGGATGGTGAGATATCGAGACACCTGGCTAGCTTATAGAGGGTGGCGATGCGTGGCCAGCGGCGTCCTTGCTCGATAAACGCAATAGATAAAGGTGTAACGTCAGCTTTCTCGGCTAGTTGTTCCTGCGTGAGCCCACGTGCACGGCGGATTTCAGCAACGCGCTTGCCGAACGCTTTTAGGAGTTTTGTTTCTGATATATCGCTCATACTTCAAGAGTAAATAAACATTACAATCCGTAACACTTACAACTTGTAATAGTAGGGAGAGTACGTTACTCTGCTACAGAGAAACTATTACGAGTTGTAAGGGTATGAAAATGCACAATTTGTCAGTTATTCGGCGCGTAATGCCAAAAGTCTTGTCGAAAGAATTAGCGGAGCAGCTATACGACACCAGCTATTACGGCAAAGCAGTTGTCGTCACGGATAAACCTGCAGCCCTGCTTGCCTCCACTAGAAAGCAGTGGGTGATACAAACCAGGAAGCTACAGCACCAGCGAGCGAGTACACTGGACACAGCTAAAATCCTTGAAGCCAACAGGCAGATCTCCTGGCGGCAAACGCTAAGGTTTTCAGCTAGGCCGCCCGAGGACACACTGGAAGCGGCGGTTACATTCGGCACGACAGAAACATTTGTGGCTTTCCCACCAATGTGCCGGACGATGTATATAACCTATCCGTTCAGCAAAGAGCAGCTCTATATGATCACAAGCTGGATGCCTAAAGGCGGCATAGTGGTTTTCTATGCGTGATGCCCGGCTGATACTTACAACAGATGACGCACTCCGCTACCTCCGATTCATTCGCACCAAAAAGCAGGAGTACCTACTTTGCCTTTCGCTGGATAGTGGCGACCGGATCATTGCGCGGCGAACCGTTACGATTGGCACACTAACATCTTCTATTGCTCATCCGCGTGAAGTGTTTGCCGGACCGCTCAAAGATCGAGCGGCAGCGGTGATTATTGCACACAATCACCCGTCGGGGGCTGTCGAACCTAGCCGTAGCGATATTAAGACTACAAGTCAGCTTGTAGCGGCTGCACAGCTTCTTGGAATCACTTTCCGAGACCACATAATCGTAACCTCTACTTATCACTTTAGCTTTAGGGAGAGGTACTTACTATGAAACTTGTAAGTTAGTTAAATAATGATGAAACGAGGGCTTTTGGACAACTAGGGTGGTATGCTCAATATTGAGAGGACAATTTCGTGGCCGACAATAACCTAGTTTTAATTGATTCTATTCTTTCCAAGCAATCTACGGGCGAGGACAAATCTGAAGTTTTTGAAGTTTTTAGTTTCAATCAGATACTAAAGGATTTCGATTTATCAGTAGATGAAATAGAGCAAGGTTGGGTCGACGGTACTGACGATGGTGGAATTGACGGGTTTTACACTTTCATTGATGACAGACTTGTTACTGGAGACGTTAGCAGTGTCGGCTATAGGAAAAACCCCGACATTGAACTGGTAATTATTACCTGTAAACATAAAAATAATTTTGCCCAGATACCAATCAATAATATTATCTCTTCGGCCGAGGATTTATTTGATTTATCAATGTCAGCCGACAACCTAACTTCCCCATTTAATGAAGACCTGCTAAATTCTCGTGAACTTTTCCGGAAGGCTTACATTGAGCTCATCGATAAGAATCCAAAGCTGCGTATACGATTTATATATGCATCGAGAGGGGACTCGGCTAGCATAGTTACTAATGTTAGACGCAGGGCCGATCTTTTAGTTCAGAAAACTCAATCAAAATTCACCTACGCTAACGTTAGCTTTGACTTTGTGGGAGCTAGCGAGCTACTCGCCCTCTACCGGAAAACAAGAAGTTTTACGATTCGTCTCAAATATGTCGAAAGCGCGATATCAAGGCCGAATGATAGCTACATAATTTTGTCGCGGCTTGACGACTATAACAATTTCATTACCGACGAAGATGGCAAGCTGCGAAGATATCTTTTCGATTCAAATGTGCGCGACTATCTGCCCGGCAGTCTGATAAATAAAGATATATGGGCAACCCTTTGTGCAGACAATAAAGAAGGTGGCCTAGATTTCTGGTTACTGAATAATGGCATAACAATTCTTACATCAGCTGCAAACGTTGCAGGCAAAGAAATGAGCCTTGAAAATATCCAGATAGTCAACGGGCTCCAGACCACGGAAACTATATACCGTTATTTTAGTGAGCGCAGCATGCGGGATGATCCCCGTGCAGTGCTTATAAAAGTTATTATTGCGAATGACGAAGTCGTTAGAGACCGGATTATTAAGGCGACTAACAATCAGAATAAGGTTGACCTAACTAATTTGAAGGCTACTGATAAATTACAGAAAGACATTGAGGAGTTACTGCTTGAAAAAGAATGGTTTTATGACCGTCGGAAAAACCAGTATAAGAACTTGGAAAAACCGCAAGATCGCATTATATCCGTGAAGTACTTAGCACAAGGGATATTGGCAATATGCTTGAGAAAATTAGAGGCTGCAGGTAAGGCACGACCCAATATGCTCTCGTATGAGGGAGGCTACTCTCAACTGTTCAATCCTTCCTGGGATCTTAAAGTGTATCTTGCGGTAGTTCATATACGTAAGAGTCTTGAAAAATATTTGCGCACTATAGATTATGAAAAAGAAAATGTGAAACTAAATGCTAAGAATTTTGGGCCTCTTTTTTCGTATATATATGTTGCCCTAAAATTAAAATCCTCTTCATACGAAGCTAATGATTTGACTGAATTAGTCGAGGTAAAGATCACAAAACACGACATCAATAAAATCTGGAAGATAATCCTCGCCGCCAGAGATGAATACTTCAAAGATTCAGGAGCGGAGAAACTTAGAAGACCTGCGCGTAATGGTCAATTCATTAAAATCATTGATAGAGCCATTAAAGCACAATTGAAAGAATAGCTCGGCCATTAAATCCAACTTATTAGCTTAGGACAATTTATCGCCACCAAGCTCAGCTTTGAGCTTTATGAGCAAGTCCGGATTGCTATGCGACATCTGGTGAAAGCCACTCTGTAAATCGTGCAGCATGGCAATGGCGTCTTCGCGGGTGGCATTTTCAGGGTCATTAATCGCCAGCCAGCGCATCACGCTCTCGATGTCTTTTTCATTCTCTTCGTAAGGTTTATCCATTTCACCTCCACTCTATCATTAGTTGCCTCAAAGGTGTTAGCTAATAAAATTGTCTATACCGATGAAACGCGTCATTTGCCAGGCAATCTGCACGGATGATATACGGCGCATCACCTCGCAGCTATCGCTCTGTGACAAGATATTCAAGCTGCCTTCCCATAAAATCTGTCGGTCAAGAATGGCAAGCTTGCGATGATGCCCGCCGGTAAACAGTACTTGTACGCCCAAATGTTGCAGCTCGGCAATAGCTCGTATACTTCCGTCGCGCACATGGTCTTTTTCTTCTAACGGATTTCGTGTATTTATAACGACCCGGACTCTCCGCTTTTTAAGCTTCTGGATCGTCGGCAGTAAAGTTTGCAGCCTACGCCGTGTGATGAATGGCGACTCAATAATGGCTTCGTGCTGGCACTTGCTGAGGTCTTTCAGGAATGCGGCATAGAAACTATTCTGGTCGTGCAGTTGTGTATCGCTAAAATTAGCCGGAGTCTGTCGTTGGAAGAAGGCACTAAACATCACAGCTCTCCAGCCGGGCAAAGCTCACCATTCCATTGTGATATCCTAGTCCCAGACGCTCCAACCCCTGTATTAAACGCAGAATATCGGGGTACAAGGTGTTCCACCTTTTATCCACTGAGCGTACCATGAAATAATAGAGATGAGTTATTGTCCCATTGATATGATCTGTTCAACGACTCCGGGGCTTTGAAAGCAACATTTGGACATATCAGACTATAGGAGAATACTGCTTGAATGGTTTGCCATGTCGTTATTACGTTTAAGTGGGCAATCGTAAGTAAGGTGTCTCTAGCAGAAATACTAGAGACTATAAGTGGGTCTATTAGATTTTTTAAGCTTCACAGTTTATTCACCCTGGGAGTTGAACCGCATCAACACAATTGACACATATAGTAAGATCGGGCTATCCTTATAGGTAATTCTTTATAGAATAGCGTAGAGGGGAGAATAATGACAACACCAGAGCTAGCATTAGATATTGTACGAGTACCTCGTCGAGAATTAATCGAAACTATTAGCACAACCATATGCGCAGTAAACTGTGTCCGCGGGAGTTGCGATGAAGAGGAACAAAGCGACGGCAAGACATGGTGTGAACGAAATGGTGAATGTGTATACGCAGAGGATACCCCGCCGCCTCCTCCGTCCAGTGAACTAGGTAACGATCAACTATACGTACCCCCAATGAGTAGTGCTCTAGATGCAGATCGAAGTGATCTTTCTCTAACCTAAACGATAAGTAGACTGGTGTTTGCTCAATTCTAATTCATCAAGGTTCTAATAGTGTACGCTACTATATTGCCGGTGCCACCAGTAGTGGCTGATTGGCTAGCTCATTCCAACTACCTACATTGCACTGCCCACCCTAGAAATTAAGACGCCCAACCGCTTTATTAATTTTCAATTGACACTGTCAAGTATATCGTTTTCCTGCCTGCATCAGCGATACGATTCTAGATAAGCTGATGTGTATCTGTCCGAGTGCCCCCGAGTACGCGATCGACTTCAGAAATCGCTTCGGCCAGACGCTGAATTCCGCCCCTAGCTGCCGGACAAGCGATACCAAAGCCAACTATATCCTGTTGCGCATACATCTCGGGCTCCTGTATATAGGCGTGCCGCGATTGCAGCTTTTCTAAAGCCTGGCTTCTACTCTTAGCCTTGTTTTCTTTTAAGATCATCGACAGTTCATCAGTAAGCTCTAGCTTCCCGTTGCTAGTGGTAAGTGGATGTGGGTAGTAAGCACCAAAAAGCGTAAGCGGCCCCACATACCCCATTGATACCCTCCGGGTAAATCGTTCAATAACGCCTTGTGCTACTATGTCACGCAGCAGATCATCGGGATTGTCATATCCGGGCACTTTATTGGCGGTTAGCAGTGCAATTGTTTGCATAACCGACAGAATACCTTCCTGTAGGGTGGCTAGCGGGGCCGCTCCAGTAACCTTATCCCATCCGAGCAGATTAAAATCATAGTCATATCTAGCCTTTCCTTCGGATTGACCTCGAGCGGTATGCTCGCGGAGCACAGATTCATGCTCCTTAACCACACGCGTAGCATCTTCTTCCAGGCCCTGCCCAGTAATCTCCATCGCAACTATGGTAGCCCGCAACAATCGTTCGGCAAACTGTTCACCGTACTCGCCTATAGGCATAACGAGCGTGTCGGGTACAAATAATTTTGCATCTGCTCCAGTGTTACAATGCGCATACACAAACGAGTCAAATCGACCTTCAGCTTGCAGGAACTTTGCGCCCTTTAGATCAAAGACGCCCCTGCCAGTGTTCTTCTGGAATTCACTATTACGATATGCCCACAGGCGCAGCATATCTTCTTCAGTACCAAGAGTAAGATGTTCTTTATATATACCTTCGTACCTTGCCCACATATCTGGATCGACATGCAGCGATCGTCCATCAAGAAGCGCCGTCCTCATATCTGCTTCAAGGCTACTCGGAAATCGATTACGCTGCCAAAATGCGCGTTCTCCCGGAGTACCCCCTTCGCTATGCTTTTCCCTAAATAAGTTCTCCAGCTCTTCCTGTTCAGTATAGGTTGCCGGGTATGCAGGTTCTTTATCACTAAAAGTACCTGGCGGCAAAATACTTAGTGCAGGATCATAAGATATTCTGTAGGCCTGCAAGCACCTATTTCGTTCTTGCCATAGGGAAGCACTTTCCTTAACGACCGTTTCAATATGGCTGGCGGCGTTCTCCGATAATGGGTTAAAAGCCTCGACTAGCTCCTTGTATTCAGGTACAAGCTCAGCAACCCTTGGCATATACCCACAAGTAAGCTCCCCTAATGCTACGACAGCGCTAAAATCTGGCGATTCATGATCACCGTATGGACATTGCCGTGCTTCTGGCGTAAATGGCACTGCTATTTCACTCATAAAACTATTATAACATAAAACTTTATAAGGCGCTAGATATAGCGACTGCGGAGTGTCGGAGTAAAGTTCCACCCACTAATAAACTGTTTACTGGCCGCCAAAGAAGATCGTTCCAATACTACTTCTGTCTGCTTGCTACGTAAGTGGAACGAAACAAGTCGAACATCGGCCAGTATCTGTAAGTACTTACGGGCACCTTGACGCGTAATACCGAGATCTTCCGACAGCCTGCCAACGGTACAGCTTGACCCATCAGACAATGGCTTATCATCTCAAGCCTGGTGAGATCCCCTAGCGTTAGTCTTGCGTTAGTTTTATTTGTTATAGTACTGCTATGGTCCAGCTTGTTGGTATTTTAAATGTTACGCCAGATAGTTTTAGCGACGGCGGTAAGTTTCTTGACCCCAAAAAGGCGACACAACAGGCCTGGCGGCTAATTGCCGATGGTGCAAGCATTGTGGATGTTGGCGCCGAATCAACAAGACCTAATGCCACTAGCTTAACTGACGAAGAAGAATGGCGACGCTTGGAGCCGGTACTGACGACATTACTAGCAGAGTACCCCGGCAAGATATCGCTTGATACGTACCACCCCAAAACAGTTGAACGGGCCCTAAGTATTGGGCCGGTAATCGTTAATGATGTTACCGGTATGAACAACCCACGCATGATCGAAATCGTTTCTAGGTTTAAACCAACAGTAATAATCAGCCATTCACCATATGTGGATATTCAAAAAGCCCACACATTAATGCCCGTTTCAACCGCCAGGCAAGTAAAACTAGACTTGCTTAGCAAAGTCGAGGAGTTAGAAAGTAGGGGCTTGCAGCGTGAGCAAATCATTCTGGACCCCGGCATTGGATTTGGGAAAACTATGGAACTAAACAGACAATTGCTTGAATTTGCCAAACAGGTGCCTGATTTTAAGGTCATGATAGGTTACTCGCGAAAACGCTTCCTGGGCGAGAACCGAATGGAGCTTGAGCCAAATCTTGAGGCCGGAAGAATCGCTATCGCAAGCGGTGCTGCATACCTGCGGGTTCATGATGTTGCTGGACATCGCCAGTTATTAAAATGGTTGCCTTCTTACAATAAACAACTAAAGCGGTAGGCCAGCCACTGTTACTAGCTTAGAACTTATGCCCGAAGCGAATCATACACAATTCTTAATCTCCAACTTATCCTTGCCGAAGGCGTTACTAGTGGCGGGGCTACCTTCGGCTTACGAGCAGTATGTGGAAGCTATCGGCGCAGAAGGCATGGAGTTAACGCCAGTGAGAAGCCGCTTTATGGGGCGTTTACTTTACTGTGCGGCTACATATGAAGAATTAGCTGAGCACTCCCCGTTAGCAATCAACCAAGATGAGCAGTTGGATAACAAAGTGCAGACGAGTCAGCCTAGTGAAGTTATGGCCTTTAGCCGTATAGTGCGTGCTCAACACTCTTCATTCCGCAACGACATAGCTGACAGTGGCTTAGTTGCACAGGCATTTCCTACTTGGCGTGAGTCGCTCAGACAAATGCGCCACATACAACGCATCACGGGCAAGCTAGCGGCTGTACTATACCCAGGTTTTGAAGATGGCAAAGTTGTATACAACGATGAAAATGCGCCGTTTGCGGAACGTACGTTTCAACCAACAGCATTAGACTGGCATCGCTTACATCTGACCGAGGGCTCAAGCATTAAAGACATTAAAGCTGCTATGGCTAGACGAGGGTTTACCGGTATAACTTATGACGTACTCCATAGCCAAATTGAACAAGAAGGTCGCCAGTTCCAGGATCCGCTGGGTCTTGCGGCTCGCCTGGCCGCTGCCGGCTTGATACGATCCGTTCATCTTTCAGTAAATCGCCTGGATGTCACGGGTCTACACTCCGAGCTAGCCAAGTCAACTAAAAATGCAAAGCAAGCCTTTATCCAATCTTCTGGAGCTGCGGCCAACACGCTGGAAGGTGAAATGCTACAGGTAATTACGACCGGGTGGCAACAGCAAGTAGAAAGCAATGCGGGTCCTCACTGGATAGTATTAGAGGATGGGCCCTTACGCTTGGGCGGCGCAAAAAGAGATCATACTGCAATTATTGATCATGCGCGTGAACTGGTCGGTGTTTAGCTTATATTGGAAAAACACCATCGCCAAGTATCATAAGCAAATCTTCAGCCTAAAGCCGTATAGTTTTACCCATGAAACGATTACTGCTTGGACTTGGCGTTCTTGGCACGCTCGTTGTCTATAGTTTGAACGCACGCCAGGACCAGCCCAAGATCAACTCGCCAGTTTCACTTGTTAGCGCCGGTGCAAAAAGTACTACGGCTGCGACAAATAAAAATACCGGCAGTACTACAAGCTCTAACACAAGTCCCATACCCACTCCAGCTCCTACCCAATCAACCACCGGAGCTTATAAGGACGGCACATACACCGGCAGCACCGAAGATGCCTATTATGGCAATGTACAGATTAAAGCCAGCATTCAAAGCGGAAAAATCGCAGCCGTAACATTCTTGCAATATCCTCACACCCACTCAACTTCAGTCTATATCAACCAGCAAGCGATGCCCTACCTGGAACAAGAAGCAATCAAAGCCCAAAGTGCTAAGGTTGACATAGTAAGTGGGGCCACCTATACCAGTCAAGCATTTATTCAGTCGCTGAGCAGTGCCCTTTCACAGGCCGTTTAGATATTTCAATGAAGCAAACAAGAATTCTAATGGGGATGCCAATTACGGTTGAGCTCTCAGGCATTAATGACCCTTATCCATTCGATGCAACATTTGACTTCTTTCGTAAGGTTGACGAGCGCTACAGTACCTACAAAGAAGACAGCGAAATAAGCCGGATTAATAATGGCCTGCCGAGGAACCAGTGGAGTACCGAAATGAAAACGGTCATACATTTGTGCGAGGCGACAAAAAAAGAAACCGGCGGATATTTCGATATTGTGCATGGTGGTAAACTTGACCCTTCCGGCTTAGTCAAAGGCTGGGCGGTGTGGGAGGCGGCCAAGCGGTTACTCCGGCAAGGCGTCATCAATTTCTATATTGAAGCCGGCGGGGACATTCAGGTGCACGGAGTAAATGAAGCAGTCCAACCATGGACGGTGGGCATTCGTAATCCATTCAATACCAGTGAGATTATTAAAACGTTGCGCTTACGAGGTGCAGGCATCGCCACCTCCGGTACATATATCCGGGGGCAGCATATTTATAACCCTCACCTCCCTCACACGGCTCTAACTGAGGTTCAGAGCCTTACTGTTATCGCCCCCAATGTTTATGAAGCGGACCGGTTTGCAACGGCCGCCTTTGCCATGGGCAAAGGCGGCATCCGCTTTATAGAAGCGCATGAGAATCTAGAGGGGTACATGGTTGACGATAGCGGGACAGCAACCCTTACCAGCGGGTTCAAGGAGTATACGGATGCTTAAAGCAGTTGATGATTTTCTAAACAAGACGACTATGTACCGCCTGCTTATTTACTACTTGGGCGGGTTGCTTGCGGCCGCTTGTATCCTAAGTACCTTTGGCAACCTAGGATTTAGCGCGGTTGCCTTGCTTATATCAACCGCCATTTTACTTACTGCCTGCTGGGGCATTAACCGCGCCTTCGCGTTTGTCTTTAGAGTACCGGTTAACCACGAATCGTCAATCATTACGGCGCTGATCCTAGCACTGCTAATTACACCAAAACTTGGCAAATACGACCTTTTGTTTTTACTAGCTGCTTCGGGCCTTGCCATGGCGTCAAAGTACATTTTGACCATCAAAGACGTCCATATTTTTAACCCGGCTGCGATCGCCGTGGTACTAACGGCAATCGGACCAAGACAAAACGCCAGCTGGTGGGTTGGCACGGCGGCTATGCTGCCCTTTGTGGTTCTTGGCGGGTTGCTGGTAATGCGCAAAATCCGGCGGGAGGCAATGGTGTTTAGTTTTCTAAGCACCACACTCCTTACGACATTCCTGCTCGCTGTCCTTAGTCACGGCAACGGCTCGCTAGCATTCAAGCAAGCCGTTTTAACCTCGCCGATATTCTTTTTAGGCTTTGTGATGCTCACCGAGCCGCTTACTGCGCCCAGCACAAGGCGAAAGCAGGTGCTATTCGGTATGTTAGTCGGGCTACTGGTTCCGCCCCAGGTGCACTTTGCACGTTTCTATACTTCGCCAGAGATAGCACTCGTAATTGGTAACGCCTTTGCTTACGCCATTAGCCCCCGTATTCGCATAGTTCCGATGCTGCAGCAAAAGTTTGGAATTGCCGCGAATAGTGCAGACTTTATTTTTACATCCAATAAAAAATTGCGCTATCGTCCAGGACAATATATGGAGTGGACTTTACCGCATGCAAATATTGACAGCCGCGGCAATCGCCGATATTTCACACTAGCCTCATCGCCAACGGAGCCAACATTGCGATTAGGTGTTAAATTTTACCAGCCCAGCAGTAGCTATAAAAAAGCTCTGCTTGCCATGACAGCAGGCTCGTCGATGGTGGCTACACAGGTAGCGGGCGACTTTGTACTACCGCGCAACAAAAAACAAAAACTTATGTTTATTGCAGGCGGCATTGGCATCACGCCGTTCCGTAGCATGGTGAAATACCTCATTGATACAAATGAACAGCGAGATATTACTATTCTGTACGCCGCGAATACTGCTAGCGACATTGCCTATACCGATGTCCTTGAGCAAACAAGACGACAGCTTGGTATCGCAACCACATATGTCCTAACAAAGCCCCAACCTGGACAGCCTCTTTTGCCCAGCCAACGCGTGGGTCATGTAGATGCCGAGACCATACAAGCTGTAGCACCTGATTATCTGGAACGTCATTTCTATATTTCGGGTGGTCACCACATGGTACTTGCTGTGCAAGAGACGCTTAAAACCCTCGGTGTACCTGGCCGTCATATACATACTGATTACTTTCCTGGCTACAACTAGCGTACGGCTTAGGGACCATTATCAGACGCACAACGGATGAGTTATCATAGTTGTATGGATGTAGACACCAAAGTTTCTGATTTTTTCCAACAATATCCCTTACGAACGTATCCTAAACACGAACTGCTACTGCAGGCCGAAGAACCTATTAACTCGGTGTTTTATATTGTTAAGGGACAGGTTAGCCAATACGACATAGCTCCTAATGGCAATGAAGTGGTAATAAATGTTTTTAAGCCGAAAGCGTTTTTCCCTATGTCTTCGGCGATTAACGCCGCCAAGAACTATTACTTTTTTGAGGCAGGGCTGACAACGCAGACATACGTTGCACCGGCATCTGATGCAGTAGATTTTTTGAAGACTAATCCCGACGTCATGTTTAATCTTTTATCCCGAGTTTACCGCGGTATGGATGGTGTGCTCCGCCGTATGGCCCATCTTATGGGCGGCAATGCCGAGAGCAGGCTTATCTTTGAACTGCTAAATGCCGCGTACCGATTCGGAGAACAGCAATCAAACGGTAAGGTTCGCTTACCGCTTACCGAGGGCGACATTGCCAAACGCTCCGGTCTAGCTCGTGAAACCGTTAGCCGTTCACTCCAAGCACTAAAGTCCCGGGGCCTCATCGAGACCAACCGAAGCGGTATTAGCATCATAAGTCCACACGCACTTGAAATAGAGCTTGGCACGCATCTATAAGTGCATGCGTGACTTCGGTCATAGATATATCACCTCCCTAGACTCTATTCTTGATCTGGGGAGGCCATAGATATGCACGTAATTAGGTCAAGAAAACAACAGAAATCCTGGAGTCAGAGCGGTCATCAAAATATAAAGAGTTGGTATGAGCATCGGCGTAAACTACGTATCGACAACCAGCTTCGAGACATTCTTAAGCTACACCAGTTTGCAGAACCTGCCGACACGCCGACAAGCACGGTATGGCCTCCTGCCTGGCTCCACAAGACACAGATTCTTGCAGGCGACACAGTATATCTTGGCCACAACAATACTATCCGATCATTCGTTTTGTCGAGCCTGGGTGGCACCGACAGCGAAGAAGGCAAAGTATCTATAACTTCGCCTATTGGCAGAACCTTGCTTGGCAGACACCCCGGCGACCACATACACCTTAGGACATTAGACGGTGACACCGAGTACACCATCCTTAAGATTACGTAGCGAACTTCAGAAGCATCACAAAGGCAATCACAATTGCAAGCACCAGCCAGACAAAGATATCAACACCACTATGGATAGCCTCTTGCAAGCGCATACGTTTAGACAAGCTGAGCGGTAGGATATCGGCATTTGTTCTGAGCCAACCCCAGTTAATCGTTAGAAGCCCGGCAAAACAAAAGAGACACAAGATACAAAGGGCGCGCACCTTAAATGTGCTCTCCCACATAAACCATAATCCAAAGCCCAGGAAGAAGGTGGCTATTCCATGCAGCCATAAGCGCAGCCTTGGGACCAGCGTACCCCCAGTCAGTCCAATGAGTCCGCTGCTGAACATCAGAGTAAAAAAGACCATGCACATCATGCTGTTGGGAAAGCCGAACACTTTGCTCTGCCAGGAGTTGAGGACATTGCCACAGCTAAATACGCTATTAAGATTACAGACCAGCTGGGCGTGGGCATTCTTGAGTATTTCTTGGTACTCAATAGTCTCTAAGAATGAAGCCGTAACACCGACTACACCACCGGTTGTCATGAGCGCATAAATGGTTCGTTGTTTTGTCATACAGCAAAATATATAGGGATACGATGCTGCCTTGCTGTGATCCCTGTCACAGTCTACGTAGTAACACCGCCCTATGATGCAGAGAGCATTTCGCGCTAAAAGGCACGAAGGTTACAATAAACATAAGAACTATGAAAACAGACAATATCAGTAAACCCTATATCCTGACAGTCAATGCTGGCTCATCCAGCATTAAACTGGCGGCTTTTACCGCACAACCTTTACAAAAGCAGTTTGAGGTAGCAGTTGAGAACCTCGGCCAACCATCGGCTAGCCTCGTTACTCCCGACGGTCGAACCCCTCTTACCATCAGCGATCACACTGATGCTGCCTCCGCACTACTACAATGGCTTTCCTTGCAGATTGCCCGTGCAGATGTTGCAGCAGTAGGACACCGGATTGTCCACGGCGGCCCCAAGTATAGCAGAGCAACGGGCGTAACTAATGCTCTACTCGACGACTTGCATGAGCTAGCGGTTTTTGACCCGGAACACCTGCCGGCCGAACTTAAGCTTATTGGGATATTTCAACGATTTTTACCAAGCGCCCAACAAGTGGCATGTTTTGACACAGCGTTTCACCACAATCTGCCAATGAGGTCGCAGCTCGTGCCGCTTCCTCGCCGCTTGGCCAACCAAGGCGTACGGCGATACGGTTTTCATGGCCTGTCCTACGCCTATATTGTGGAGGAGCTACGCCGGGTCGAAGGCGATGCCGCAGCACATGGCAAGGTAATCGTTGCACATCTTGGTAGCGGCGCAAGTCTTGCAGCCCTAGAGGACGGAAGACCAATTGACACTACCATGAGTATGACCCCAACTTCCGGTATTCCCATGAGCACTCGTTCGGGCGATCTTGACCCTGGACTGATGTTTTACCTTGCCAGCACACAACGTTACAGCGCAGAACAACTGCATCATATGGTTAATTTTGAATCAGGCTTACTTGGCATCTCAGAGACAAGCGCCGATATGAAACAACTATTGGCGTCCGAGAAAACCGACGCGCGCGCCAAAGATGCCATAGATATTTTTTGTTATAACGTCACTAAGACCATTGGTAGCTATGCGGCGGCGCTCGGTGGACTACACACCCTGGTATTCACTGGAGGAATGGGCGAAAACGCTCCCAAAATCCGGACGCGTATTTGCACTAGTTTAGCATTTCTTGGCGTTCAGTTGGATGATGTGCGTAATCAAGCGAGCGAGCGGCTTATTTCAGTCGCCGGTGCACCAGTTGGCGTCCATGTTATCCACACCGACGAAGCCGTAACTATTGCGCGGGAAACATTCACAATTACTACAGAAAATGGAGAACACTGATGCAACCGACTGAAAACCCCTTAGACCAGCAGACACTACAAGCTATTGACGCCTACTGGCGAGCGGCGAATTATCTTTCGGTTGGACAGATTTATCTGTGTGACAACCCACTCCTGAAAGAACCGTTAAAGCTTGAGCATGTCAAAAAATTGCTGCTGGGTCACTGGGGCACTACACCCGGCCAGAATTTTATCTATGCACATTTAAACCGCATCATTAAGGCACACGCACTCAACATGATTTACCTGTCTGGTCCCGTACACGGCGGCCCAGCCTTGGTGGGTAACACGTATCTAGAAGGCACCTTTAGCGAATACTACCCAGAAGTTACCCAGGACGAAGCCGGACTTAAGAAACTTTTTCAGATGTTTTCCTTTCCCGGCGGACTTTCCAGCCATGTGTCTCCGCAAGTTCCCGGTTCGATGCACGAGGGCGGTGAGCTTGGGTACTCACTGAGCCACGCTTTTGGCGCTGTTTTTGATAACCCAGACCTTATTGCCGCTTGCATTGTTGGCGACGGCGAAGCCGAAACCGGTCCTCTAGCGACCGCTTGGCACTCTAACAAATTTATAAACCCTAAAACTGACGGTGTCGTCTTGCCTATCTTGCACCTAAACGGCTACAAGATCAGCAATCCGACCATCCTGGCTCGCATTGAGCACGAAGAGTTGGAATCACTGTTCCGCGGGTATGGCTGGACACCATATTTTGTGGAGGGCAACGACCCTATGCGCATGCATCAAGCTATGGCCGCAGCCCTTGATGCAACGATTGCGGAAATTAGACGCATACAAAGTAATGCACGGGACAACAATGACATTACCCGCCCCCGTTGGCCTATGATTATTTTCAGTTCGCCAAAAGGCTGGACCGGCCCTAAGATCATTGACGGTAAACAAGTAGAAGGCAATTTTCGCTCGCACCAAGTGCCGCTCGCTGTCGACGCCAACTGCCCGGATAACGTAGCCGTGCTAGAAACCTGGCTCAAAAGCTACAAGCCCGAAGAACTGTTTGACGAACGCGGGGCATTGCTGCCTGAGCTCGCAGTGCTGGCGCCCGCCGGACCGCACCGCATGGGCGCCAATCCGCACACCAACGGCGGTGGTCTTTTGCGTGAGCTCGACCTGCCTAACTTCCGCCATTATGCCGTCACTGTCAAAGAACGTGGTGTTGCCAGCGAAGGCAATACCCACGCGCTTGGCCCCTATCTGCGCGACGTCATTGCCCAGAATCAACCACACCATAACTTTCGTATTTTTGGGCCAGATGAGCTGGTGTCGAATCGCCTGGAAGCTGTCTTTGAAATAACTAACCGGCAATGGGAAGCGCGCACCCGCGCAGCAGACGAGTTCTTGGCAACTGAAGGCAGCGTGCTGGATTCTATGCTCAGCGAACACCAGGCGGAAGGATGGCTGGAAGGCTACCTTTTGACCGGTCGGCACGGTTTATTCCATAGCTATGAAGCATTTATCCGCATTGTTGATTCTATGGTCAACCAGCATGCCAAATGGATCAAGATGAGCAATGAGCTACCGTGGCGGCACCCCATAGCCTCGCTTAATTATTTATTGACATCACATGTATGGCGCCAAGACCACAATGGATTCACACACCAAGACCCCGGTTTTATTGACCACCTGCTTAACAAGAAAGCGGCTGTGGTGCGGATTTATCTGCCGCCTGATGCCAACACCTTACTTTCAACTATTGACCACTGTCTAAAGAGCCGCAATTATATTAACCTAACGATTACCGGCAAGCACGACAGTCCTCAGTGGCTGACCATGGACGAAGCAATTGAGCATTGCACCAAGGGTGTTGGCATCTGGGATTGGGCCAGTAATGACCATGATGGGGACCCAGATGTAGTTATGGCTTGCGCTGGTGACGTACCAACCCTGGAAACGCTGGCGGCCGTTTCCATTCTGCGGCAGCACCTGCCTGACTTAAAGGTCCGAGTTATAAATGTGGTGGACCTTATGCGGCTGGAGCCAGACACCGAACACCCCCACGGCCTCAGTGACAGCGACTATGACGCTCTTTTTACCAAAAACAAAGAAATCATTTTTGCCTTTCATGGCTACCCATGGGTAATCCACCGCCTGGCTTACCGCCGCACCAACCGCAATATGCACGTCCGCGGCTACAAAGAAGAAGGTACTATTACAACTGCATTTGACATGACCGTACGTAATGATATGGATCGCTTCCATCTGGTACTGGATGTTATTAAGCGTGTTGACCTTACTAGTGACGACGCCATAGCACTAAAACAATTCATGGAAATGAAATTACTAGAGCATGCCGAGTACATACGTCATAACGGCATAGATATGCCAGAGGTTCGTGAATGGACTTGGGAAACCGGACAATAAAAGTCCTACGACTACTATAGTTTCGTCGGTTCTGCTGGGAAGCCTTTTTTAAGCGCTTTTGCAATTACTGCCTGAAGATTCATAGTCAAAAACGGCAAGCCGCTAAATGACGCGACGTCTACCCATACCGGCTGATGTATATTGGTACTGATTCTATTTAACAGAGCCTCTTCTGAGGTACTTTGGATAACGGCTTCACCGTGAGGTGCTAACTCACACACGAAAATATACTGGTTGTTGTAGGGTTCGGAGTGCTCTTCCAGGTACACTAGCCGGCACTTCACCACATCTAATCCCGTTTCTTCTTTAACTTCGCGGGCTAGGGCTTGTTCGGGAGCCTCTTGATCCTGCAACCGCCCACCTACCAATGTAAAGTACTGCTTACCGTTTTTATTCCGGTGCATTAGTAACATTTTACCGTCTTCGATAATAATTGCGCGCGCTGCGTTTGCCATAAAAGCACTATATCACTAATTCCAACATGATTCTATAGTTTTGTCACCTGTTGGACTCTGATGTATCAAGTTTATATTTCTTTAGGCGAGCCATCACAAGAGACTAATGCCAGCAATTAGGCCCAGCTACTTCTAAGCAGACCTACGCTGTCTGAGTCAGAACGGCGCGTTCCATCATAGCCATGTAGCCACCAGAGGAAGCATTTTTAGTAGCCATAGTAATGGTCAAAGTGTGCTGGCCGGAACTGGCAATTACAATACCCGTTACTACAGCCCGCGTAGGATTAAGGCTACCTGCATAGCCATCAACTGTTCCAACGGTAACACCATCGACGCTGAGTGTATAAATACCCCTGTTCGAGAACGGTAAATGGAAGAATTCGAGCGAATGGGTACCAGCATTGCAGGCAAAGTCAAAGGTAATCGCATCATTTTGCGTATTATCCGAGATATTGACCCAGCCCACAAAGTTGCTAGTGTCGACATTGGTTAAAAACGTTGGTGTCCAGACGCCTACAGGGGCAGTTTGAACAGAACCTAGTCCGTTAAGCAGTATGATTACTTGTTTTGAGAATACAGCAGAGCCAGATGCAGGAGTCTGCCATGACGCCGCACTAGAACTGGAAGCGGTCAGCACTTTGCCTGACGCTGCTGTACCGCTAACAGCTACTCCGTTGATCTTGGCAACCGTGGGGCTCGGGTAGCTACCGCTCAAATCACCACTTGTAATAGAGCCGGTTGGTGCCCGGCTGTTGGTTGTAGTAGCATCGGTAGCCGAAAGTGCCGCATTAGCCGTTCCCGCTGCGGCTCCCGCAAAGCGGCTGTCATTCCCAACCGCCACCGTAGTACCGGTAGTACCAGTTTTTATGGTACCGTCCGCATTATGTGCGACTGACAAGAAATCATTGAGGATAGTACCCCATTGATCGGCATCTGACCCAGGAACAGGCAATCGTGCTGACATAATTTATAGCTTTACAGTTATGTTTATATTGTAGATTCTACGCTACATCGCTATGCCTGCGCAACATTTTTAACGTTTGCTATTATAGTTTTATGGAAAAACTCGATATGCTGAAGCAATCTGTAGCCGAGCTATACACATCAAATAATCCTACGGCCGATGAGTGGATTGATTGGGCTTACCCCAATCATGTGCTGGTAGTGGCCAACCTGGCAGAAAAGATAGCCAAAACCCATGAAGCAAATATCGAACTGGTTGTCGCCGGAGCACTTTTGCATGATATTGCCGACGCGGTAATAGCCCGAAGCACTCTGGGACATGAAAAAGAAAGTCTGGTGATTGCTGAGCGATTGCTGCAAGAAAGTGGCTATGACAGTGAAACCACTCGTTTTATTTTGCACGAAATCATCGCGCCTCACAGCTGCAGAGATGTTTTACCCACAACGCTTGAAGGAAAAGTAATGGCCACTGCCGATGGTGCAGCTCATTTTGTAACTGATTTCTACCCCATCTTCTGCTGGCGGCATTACGGACCTAAGGACGACTACCAGATATTTAGAGACTGGGTTACCGAGAAGATTGAAAAGCATTTTACAAAAAAGCTCTTCTTTGAAGACGTCAAAGAAGAGATCAGACCAAGGTACGAGGCCGTTAAATTATTGTTCGCAAACCGACCTGCCTAGATAGGATTATCGGCACCGCGTATATCTACGCTCTAGTAAAGTTTTAAAACAGGCCGGCCTTCATGGCTTTGACCGCAAGAGCACGCATTGAGATGGCATCTCGTTCGGCATCAGTCATTTCGGCAAAAGTTTTATCTTGGCCTTCGGGGATAAAGATAGGGTCGTAGCCAAAACCATTGTTGCCGCGCGGCGCACTAGCTATAGTGCCGTGTAGCTCACCAACAAAAACCTGCGAACCGTTTTTATCGCAATAACCAAGGGCCGTGGTAACCGTTGCTTTTCTAGAAGTTGTCCCGCCAAGCATCGCAATAAAGCCATTGTTGCCTACATTATCAATAAACCACTTGATCAGCGCACCAGGTAAGTTGCCCCAAGCATGTACCGTTAAGCCTGTGTCATCAACAAAACAGGGCCTATTGAGCTTGCTAAAGCCCTCTTCGGCCTTTTTTCTGGCAACGACGGTGACATCGGTTTCCTGAATTTCGGGGATATCAACCGCTACTCGCTCAAGTTCAACATCCAGCAGCCGCGAAAACTCCTGAGCTTTATTCTCATTGCTGGTTAAGATTGTCAAACGACTCGCCTCATTAGTCATGTCTGTAAGTCTCCTATAGATCCAGCTTATCATTAACAGTTAGTGTATAGCGACTTGGCTAGAGCACGGCATGTTCTTTTGAGTTACCGGATCGGCCAATGCCAATATAGTGTATACCTGCCGCACTAAAAGCCTGTGCGTTAAATACATTCATGGCGTCTACAAATATGCCACCCTGCAACTGCGCTGCATAGGCTTGTGGCGTATACTCAACAAACTCCGGCCAATCTGTCGCCACCACAATTGCGCCTGCATCATGAATTGCCTGTTCAATGCTCTCTGCGATAGCAACCCGTTCATCCAGTTGGCCGGCGGCTTCCTGGCCAGCCTTGGGGTCAAATACACGCACTGCACTTCCAGCTTGTGTCAGTAAGTTGGCAATGTGCATACCGGGCGAACGGCGGATATCACTAGTCCCAGCCTTAAAAGCCAGACCTAGCACTGCTACTTCTGTATGTTCAAGCGAGCCGCCCAGCGCATCCTGCAGCTTTTCTATAATATAGCCGGGCATCCCCTCATTAACTGCCTGTGCAGCTTCCATAATTTCTAGGCTAACATCGTGTTCTAAGCCGGCCGCAATCAGACCGCTAACATCTTTCGGAAAACAGCCGCCACCATAGCCACGACCAGCGTTTAAAAACGCCCGGCCAATGCGTTTGTCGGCACCTACGCCGTCCATTACTTCCAGTATATCAGCACCCGTCTGATCAGCCAGGAGTGCAATAGAATTAGCAAATGAAATCTTGAGCGCCAGAAATGCATTGGCGGTAACCTTTATAAGCTCAGCGCTTTCCAACGCTACGCTAATATATGCGCCAGACTGATAGTTTGCAGGTGCAGACAAACCGGCTAGACCTGCAATTGCCGTACGGTTGCTTTCAATGTCTTTATACAGTTGCATGACTTTGGCAAGCGCATTAGCATCAGTGCCACCAACCACAATCCGATCAAACCACAAACTATCAGCAAGCGCCGTACCTTCACGCAAAAACTCGGGGTTGGAAACATATGCCCTGTTCTGTCCGGCATTCATAAACAACTGTCGTATTTTATTTCCCGTACCAACAGGCACGGTGCTTTTCTGCACATAGACAGCATCCGGTTTTAAATATTGAGCCGCTTCGCTCGCGGCGGCGAACACGTAGTTTAAGTTAGAGCTGCCATCTGGATTATCGGGCGTTCCGACTGCAGAAATGACAATATCACTTTGCAGCACCGCTTCAGCGTACACGGGGGTAGGAATAATCCGTCCATTTGCCACACCGTCAGCCACCAAAGAGTCAAGGCCAGCCTCGTAAAAAAATGACTTGCCTGCCCGCACGCTTTCCAGCCGGGTCGGGTTGGGATCTATCAGGTAAGTTTTCATGCCTGCTGCTGCAGTCAGCGCAGCTGTGGTAAGTCCCACGTAACCAGTGCCTAAAATGGTAATGGTCGGCTGATTCCCCATAGTGATAGCAATTGTATCATTATGACCATCGTGAGCAACCTCTTAGGAGAATATACCTCAAGGCCTGCCCTAAAATACCGTTGGTAATTATTATGCTTTCGCTTACACTTAGTAGTAAAGAGCAAGAAAGGGTGGAGAATGGAACCCATACGACGCAAGCCGCAAGACACAACACCTGGCCGACCAATGCCAGCTCGTCCAAGTATACTCGCTGGCCATCGGCCGGTCTTTAGCGATTTTACTGTCCGTCCGCAGGCCAGGCCCACTGCCGGCCTCACACCTCGTCCGCTTCAACCGCAAATACCCAGCGCCCCTGCGTTGCCATCCCAACCGGCACATCAGGCTGCCACGCCGCGTCCCCAACCTGTACAGCCTCATACATCCAGCCTCAAACCAATAACAGCACAGGCCACACCCCAAGTCCAAGCCATCCCTAGCGCACCACAAATTTCCCACACGCCTGCGCCCATAGCACAATCTAGACCATTACAGGCCTTCGCCACTCCCACTCAACCAGCAGTGCAACCAACCGAAAATCCAGCACCATTATCTACCGAGCCGCAACCAGCGCGCCCGTTCGCAGCATCCGCTAAAGTTCAGGAGCACAAAAGCCGCCCTAGCCGGGCGGGTCTAGTAGGTTTTATCTGTTTTGTAGTACTGGGCGGGCTCTTGTTATCACCTTTTTTGCCCGGCAAGACATTTGATAGTTTTCCCGGCAGTTCTCAATCATCGTCAACTGGTGACGATAGTTTAGCCTGCATACACGAACTGGGAGCCGTCAGCAGCAGCCTTAGCTATAACCGCAAACTAGGTTCACCAATTACCTACAGCTATGCTACCACAACTACGCAAAAGGCCACCTGCGACGGCAAGCAGCAAACAGCTATAGCCGGACGAGCTGGCCAATTTAACCCGCTTGGACTACTAATAGACAGTGCACTAGCGCTAATCGTATCTGTTGTCATTTCTAAAGTCTGGCGCAGAGTTTTCCACGAGCAAAACTAAATACGTATTACTCTTGGCGTCTCCTGCAGATATACCTTAACGCACGACATGCCGAAGGATACTCACGTATTGAGTGTACTGCGTTGCAAATATCCAAGCATCAAAGACAACAAGTGTTGGCAACACTACAAACACTTCGACCGCCTTGCCTGTGGTAACACGAAACTTACGCAGCGGCGGCAGGCCAAATTTAAATGGAATGGGTAGTAGCCATGGCACACCCTCTTTAGTAAGTGAATCCATGACCAGATGGCTGACATACCCAATGATAAACGCCCACCACACCAAACGGATATCAACATGCGGCATTACGGGATGCAAAAAGTGCAGCAACAGATTACTTAGGTATGCGAATAATGCCAACCCTGCTAACGAATGGCTAATAAAGCGGTGGCCACCCAGCAGTTTGCCAAAAAATTTACCAACAAAATGCCCTTCAGGCAAATTTCGCCATAATGGCGCAGTCGGCTGGTCAATATCGGGGGCAATACCACCTAACTGGTTAGCTAGTAAAGCCACAAGCATTGTTGAAAGGCGTAATGACTCAGGTGCGTAGATAAGTACTACAACGGCTAGAGCAGTGGCGGCAGCAACATCGTGCGTACGGGCGGTCATAGCTTTATTGTAGCTTATGCCTGCTCTTTTTGAGTTTGCGCCTGGATTATTGCAACCTCTTCCTTATGGAGCGGCAACAAGTATTGTTGTAACGTGGCCGCCCGCTTCTTGCCCAATATTTGCTCAAGTTCAGTGTCCGTGGCCTGCGCCACTCCGCGCATGCTACCAAATGTCTTAATAAGTTTTTTACGCGTTATTGGACCAATGCCCGGCACATCGTCAAGCACACTAGCAGTTTGCCGTTTTGACCGGAGTGTAGAGTGATACGACACCGCAAAACGGTGCGACTCATCACGGATACGCTGTAAAAGTTTCACGACATCGTCGTAACGGTACACTCTGCCCGAACCGCGCAGGTTAGGGCTGTGACCAGAAGATTTGAACTGCCCAGGGTGTAAGTTTACGGTCACGAAGCCGTTTTTTTCGTAGGCGGTATATTCGCCATCTGGCGAAAGTCCCGGCGCAGTCACTTCCGAGCCGTCAACCATAACAATAATCTCTTCTTCGCGCTTGGCAACACCAATAATTGGGATGGCAGTGCCACGCTCACGCTGCGCCTGTACGGCCGCCGTAATCTGCGGTATGCCACCGTCGATTAATATCAGGTCCGGCTTACCCCAAGCCTGTAGATTTTTATCACTCAGACGGCGCAACAACGTCTCGTGCATGTTGCGCGCATCGTCGTTGCGCTGGGAAGTTTTAAACTTGCGGTATTCACTCTTGTCACTGACGCCATTGGTAAATACCACCATGCTAGCAACCACGTCCGTGCCCTGCATATGGCTGACGTCATAGCCTTCAATACGGCGTGGAAACGTGTTCAGCCCAAACAGTTCCACCAGCCCGCTAAGTGCCTGGTCTTTGGAAATATCCAAAAACTCTTTGTCGCTAAAAATTACTTGCTTGCTGAGGTTTTGGAGCAAGAACAGTTGGTTGCGAAACCGTGCCGCTTGTTCAAATTCCTGAGCTTTGGCTGCACGTTTCATATCATCTTCGATTTCGCGCACAATTGCCGTACGCTTACCTTCGATAACAGCAATGAGTTTACGCAGGTTTTTACGATAATCCTCTAAAGACGTTTTGCCTTCTTCGAGTCCTGGATCAAGGCCTAAATGGTAGTGCAGTGTAGCCCGTTTTTGCCCGGGGATCCGCCGTGTAGCAAACGGGAAAATCCGCCGCAGATATTTAAGCGCCTGGCGTACCCCATAGGTACTAAAATAGGGTCCAAAATAGCGAGCGCCATCATCGAGCGGCCGACGCGTCGTGCCAACCGTTGGGTAGTCGCTATCGTAATCAATCCGTATGTAACTAAGTGCTTTGTCGTCGCGCAGCAAAATGTTATAGCGCGGCATATAGCGCCGGATCATTTCGGCCTCTAAAAATAAGGCCTCCAGCTCACTCTCGACTACCATCCAATCGGTGTCATAGATCTCCGCTACGAGCGCTTCTGTTTTAGGGTCGCGGTTACGCGACGTCTGGAAATATTGCCGCACTCGGTTGCGAAGCACCGCCGCTTTACCGACATAAATGATCTCGCCGTCAGCACTTTTATGGAAATACACACCCGGCTCTTTGGGCAAATCTTTCAGCTTGCTTTGCAAGGCCTTGTTCATGCTTTTACTATACGCTTGGCGTACTCCCGGGCGAGCATGTAGCTTTTGGTGTCGCGAACTTTATCGACAAACAGCACGCCGTTTAGATGATCGGTTTCGTGCTGAAAAACATGCGCCACAAAACCGTTAAGCATTTCGTCGTGCAATTTGCCGGTTTCATCATGCCACATGGCATGAACTTTCTTGTAACGAGGTACCTGTGCGTAGAGCGTATGCTGGCCTCGGCCCGCACTTTGGCAACCTTCCCAAAGCTCTACTTGCTTACCCAGGCCTTCATACGAAGGATTAATAATAACGCAATCAAAGGGCTCTAGACCTGGCCGAGTTGGCGTGGGCTTGATGCCAATCACACTCAGTGCGACACTAACACCAACCTGCGGAGCGGCTAGTCCAACACCATATTGTTTCTGCTGGTTGGTGTAGCGGATATTTTCTATGAGCGTTTGGGTTGCTTCGGATTGTATTTGCTGTAATGTTAACGTCTTAGCCTTGGCGCGCAAAACTGGATCACCCAATTGCCGTAGCCTCAGCATTTTCATTACGCTACCGATTCAGCAGTTGCACGTTCACGGCAAGCTGCCGTATGAAACAGCAGTTCTGGATTTTGCTTGCAATCTTCGCAGATCAGCACCAAATCGTTGCAGCTTTTCAGTGCGCAGTTTTCGTAATTGCTGGTTGGGCCGCCGCAGTGGATGCACTCGCCAATCACTTTGGCGTGATCGGAGAATTCCATGCCCATGCGGTCATCAAACACGTACAAGCTCCCTTCCCACAGACCATCATCACCATATTTCTCGCCGTATTTTACAATGCCGCCGTCCATTTGATAGACCTCTTCAAACCCACGGTTCTTCATAAGACTACTCAGGATTTCGCAGCGAATACCACCAGTACAGTACGTAACGACTGGTTTTTTCTTTAGGTCGTCATATTTGCCGCTTTCCAGTTCTTTGACAAAGTCGCGGCTAGTGCGCGTATCCGGTACTACGGCATTTTTGAACTTGCCCACTTTAGCTTCATAGGCGTTGCGACCATCAAAAAACACTACGTCATCCCCACGCTTTTCGACCAGCTCGTGTACTTGTTCGGGCTTCAAGTGCTTACCGCCACCAATCACACCCTTTTCATCAATTTTTAGTTCATCAGCCGCGTCAAAGGCTACAATCTCGTCACGAACTTTAACCTGCAGTTTAGGAAAATGATCACGTTCACCGTCGCTCCATTTAAACGTGGTGTCTTTAAAACCAGCGAATTGCTTAGTTTCCTTCACGTACGCTTTTAGATCACCAAGTTCACCACCAACCGTACCATTGATACCATGCGGGCTAATTAAGATGCGGCCTTTCAGGTTCAGCTTTTCACACAGTGCACGCTGCCACAACCGAACCATTTCCGGGTCTTTTAGCGGCGTAAATTTGTAGTACAGCAATATCTTTTGCATTAACGCTAATTATATAAGATTCTACAGGTAATTGCTATGTGGCCTGTAGCTAGTAACAAAAGTAATACAAGGGGTGTTTTTTAAGAAGGAGCTGTGTCGGGGTGTCTAATGGAGGTAGTTCGGCGGGCTGTGGCCGTCATGCGATAGATGACGGCCACAGCGTCACGGTGTTCACCCGACACTAGAAGTTCCGGGTGAACAGTTCAGCGACACGACTACCTGGCCCACCTGGAGTACGCCCACTGTGGCTCAGTGGGGCCCTCATCAGTGGTAGATGCCGTGGTGGCCGGAGTGTCGCTGGTGGCGGCAGGCCTCGCCGAGGCTTCAGCGGGTTGCACTTGCGACTCAACGGTCTCGTCGATCCCGGCCTCTGGCCCAACAGAGCCTTGCCCATCTTCGGTGTAACCCCAGTCGAGGCTCATTAATGTCTCCTTGACTCGCGGATGAACGATGAACTTACTGAGACGTACTAGCAGTCACCCGATGGGCGACAGCTCCTTCTCACGTTAGCGGCGAACCGGTAACTTTTTATATTTTGTCACATATTAATATAAAGTACAAGACGCTCCCTACCGACGCACAGTACCTTTGGTCATCCGTAAGAGTAATTATAACAACACATTTTGATCTGTAGACCTTGACTACAGTGCTATAATGTATGGGATATTAAGCGTAAAGGAAAGGGCACTCTTCAAAATGACAGATCAGATACCACCCCAACGTACGGCCAATGCCTTTTCCGCTCGTCTTTCTCGTAACTAAACCAAACTGGCAGCGTGAGCCAGTCGTTTTAACCTAAAAATATCTAATCATTACTACATTTAGTAGGGTCGGTGCCAAGGAGGACCGTGCCTATGACTTTGTCCCGAAAAAATCCAACAGATTCCGACACTAAGCGCGTTATCGGCTATTATTTAAAGCGTGTCCGCGCCTATCCCAAAGCCCTAACAGGGGCTCTTATTGCGGTGCCGATCACCAGTTTAATAAACGGCTACTTGCCCTCGCTAATTTTAGCGAGCGTCCTCAGCCGCCTGAGCCAACATCACTATACAAATGGTCACTTGTGGGCTAGTTTTGGTCCGCAAATTGCCATCTACGCAGCGCTGCTACTCCTTGGCATCGCCTGCTGGCGTGCCGTTGACGCCTGTGTGTGGTACCTGGAGCTCCATGTGCAAAACGATATCGCACAGCATGTGTTTCGTCACTTACTTAGCCGCAGCGCCGACTTTCATGCCAACAATTTTAGCGGCTCACTGGTTTCACAAACCAATAAATTAACCAGCGGCTATGTCCGTGTGGCCGACACTACTTTTTATCAAGTGTATGGCATGGTTTCGGGCATTATTATTGCTGCAACTATCTTGGCATTCCGTGCGCCTTTGTTTGCAGCAGCGCTGATAGTTTTTGCTTTGATTTACCTGAGCCTGTCATTTTCTGTCTCTCGTCCCGTACGGGTCTTGAGCGGCAAACATGCCGCCCAGGAAAGCAAACAAACCGGCTACTTAGCAGATGCAATTACTAATGCCATGGCTATTAAAAGCTTCGCGCACACGCTCTATGAGCAAGAAAGGTTTGCACGCGTCACCCGCCAAACACAAGTCCATGGTCGCCGGTTCGCCCGGGCACATCAAAAACAAATGAATCAGCTAGGCGTCATGAACCGGTCAATTTCAGCCATGGCGCTCTTTATTGCAGTAGTTGCAGTGATGCGATTTCACGCTAACATTGGCACTGTGTTCCTAATTTTCAACTACACCGCCATGATCGTGGATCAACTGTTTAACTTTAGTAATAACAGCCTGCGCAACTACAACCGGGCGATTGGCGATGCAGCCGATATTACCGCAATCTTAGCTCAAGAACCTGAGGTCCAGGACCCCGCTAAGCCCGAAAGACTGCGGATGCACGCAGGTGCAGTTGATTTTAAAGACGTTACCTTTGCTCATATCGGAGCTGAGGACGCCGTTTTTAACAAGTTGAATCTACGTCTTAGGCCAGGTGAAAAGATCGGCCTAGTTGGACATAGCGGTTCGGGCAAAAGTACGCTCATGCGTGTGCTGATGCGCTTTTCCGATATTCAAGGCGGACAGGTGCTGATCGACGGGCAGAACATCGCCAAAGTAACTCAAGAAGATCTGCATGCCCAGATTGCCTATGTACCGCAGGAGCCGCTACTATTTCACCGCACTATCCGTGAAAACATTGCCTACGGTCAGCTGGATGCCAGCCAGGAAGCGATTGAAACAGCTGCTAAAATGGCTAGTGCGCACGACTTCATTATGGATTTGCCAGATGGCTATGACACATTGGTTGGCGAGCGTGGTGTGAAGCTTTCTGGTGGCCAGCGGCAGCGTGTGGTGATTGCCCGGGCTATGCTTAAAAACGCACCCATCTTGGCGCTCGATGAAGCAACTTCGGCGCTGGACAGTGAAAGCGAAGTACTGATCCAAGCAGCCCTTTGGAAGTTAATGGAAGGCCGTACGGCCATCGTGATCGCCCACCGCCTGAGCACTATTCAGAAAATGGACCGCATCCTGGTGCTAGATAAGGGCAAAATCGTCGAGGAAGGCACCCACAAGGAGCTTATCCGTCAAAACGGTACCTATGCTAAGCTTTGGGCACACCAAAGCGGAGGGTTCATGGATGACTAGGCTAAAAAACACCTACTCCCTTCGCTCATTCTTTAGCTACCTGGCGCAACGTGGGCGGTGGCAGGTTAGCGTAACACTAGCCATCTTTACACTGTCCAACCTGTTTTTGGCCGTCATTCCGGTATTTGTCGGTAAACTGGTGGGCGCACTAACACCGCCCACGCACGGCCATCAGGCTGTAGTGTATGTATGGATTCTGATTTTGTGCAGCACCTTCCACAATCTAACCTGGCGAGCAGCTGAGTACGCCCACTTAAGGCTCATTACACCACTTAGTTTTGAGTACGAAAACATTTTGTTCCGACAAACAATACGTAGGCCTTACCCGTATTTTGTTGATAAATTTACCGGCAAATTGTCGTCGTACATCACTATGATTAGCCAGGAACAGCGCCAGTTTCTAAGTGACATTTTCTACAGTTACGTTAGCCAGGTAGTTGGTATGGTTTCCATGCTGATTATCCTAGCCAGTATCAACTGGCAAACCGGCGTCATTTTTGGCGCTGGCGTACTGGTTATGTGCATCGTGGGACGTTACGCTATTCGTAATAGCACCCGCTATGAGCGGATAGATGCGGATACGCAGTCTACCAAAAACGCCAAGATCATCGACGCCATTGCCAATTTCGTGAACATCAAATCGTTTCGTACCGAACCGGCTGAAATTGGAACTATTGCAGTTGAACAGCAGCTTGCGCTAAAAGCCAACCAAAAATCGCAGCTGTGGTCCATGTTCTTTTGGGGTGTTATGTCGGTATTTGTACGCGACCTGATTTGGCCGCTTGCTATTGGGCTTAATGTCTACCTATACCTCCACGGCGAACTCAGCATGGCCAAGCTCAGCATCGTGCTTTCTACGCTGCTCATCTTCGTAAACACTATCTGGCAATTAATCTGGTACGTTTCGCAGTTTAATTTGCGGGTAGCCCGCGTAGAAGAAGCGCATCGCTACCTGTTTGGCGAAGCAGATCTAATGCAACTGGAGGCAGCAAGCCAGCAGACAGCGGGAGTTGCGGGCAAGCCATTTACAGAGTCACTAGAACTGCGTAACCTCCGTTTTGCCTATCCAGATAAAACCGATACGCCAGTGCTGAGCGGCCTCAACTTGCAGCTGAAGCGAGGTGAAAAGCTGGGCATTGTTGGTAAGAGCGGCAGCGGCAAATCAACGCTAACCAAGCTGCTACTTGGCTACTATGACGTGCCAGAAAATCAGATATTGCTTGATGGCAAGCCGACCAACACACGTGATATTGCCGATGTCATTGCCTACGTGCCGCAAGATACCACACTTTTCCATCGTTCAATCAGCGAAAATATTGCCTACGCTACTAATCGCCCAGTCACCCAGGCAGAGATCGTGAAAGCTGCCAAGCTCGCTCATGCTGACGAATTCATTCGGAAAATTACCGACGGCTATGATGCACTAGTTGGTGAACGCGGCGTGAAACTTTCGGTGGGACAACGGCAGCGTATTGCCATTGCCCGAGCCTTTTTGGATGACAAGCCGCTACTCATCCTGGACGAAGCAACCAGTGCACTTGATAGCGAAAGCGAAGTGCTGGTGCAAGAAGCGCTGGAAAACTTATGGCATGACAAAACAGTCATTGCTATTGCCCACCGTCTCAGCACCTTACGGCATATGGATAAAATCGCCGTCATGGATGGCGGCCAAATTGTTGAGCTCGGCTCACACTCAGAACTACTAAAAGCCAAGGGTGTATATGCCAAGTTGTGGACGCATCAGTCCGGCGGATTCATAGAGGAGTAAAATAGATAGATATGGCTAAACCCACCGAATCAAAACGTGAGCTTCATATTCGCGAGACTCTGCTGCTATACTGGCAAACTACGCTGGAATTTAAGAAAGAGGCTTGGCTGGCGCTGCTGCTGCCTATTAGTAGCGCCAGCCTTAGTATCTTTACGCCGTTTTTTGCCAGCAAAGTACTTGCCAATATTATTGTGCGCGGCCCAGGATTGTGGACACATTTTATTTGGTTTGCCAGCACCGCTTTCATTGGTGTTATCTTAAACATTATAGGTATCCGGGCGTGTATGTCCGTGCAAGCTAAAGTCGCAGCCCGGCTCAACGAAAAGCTTTTTACCACACTTCTTAAACGAAGCGTCGGTTTTTACAGCAACCAAGTTGGCGGTAAATTAGTGTCCGACGCCCTTGATTTTGTAATGTCATACGGGCAATTATTTAATGCGGGATTCATTAGCGGCAGTAGTTTTGTGCTCACAATCATCGTTGGCCTTATATTGGTCATTATCAGTAACTGGGTGATCGGTCTTGGCTTAACAATACTGCTGTCGATATTAGTTTATTGGACGTTCTTGGATGCCCGGCGCCGCTCCAACATACGTATTGAACGGCTAAAGATCGCTAAGCGAATGATATCTCATTTGTCCGACAGCATCGTTAACGCTGTGACGGTAAAAACCTTCGCCCAGGAAGCCCACGAGTTTGCTACGCACCACAAGGTAAATGCCGAGCTGGAAGCCGCCAAAATCCGCGATTGGCAGCACTCTGTCACCAGCGAAAACGAGCGGGTTGGTTTATTGCTCTTTACTCAGATCGCCCTGGTCTTTGGCCTGATTGTCTTAACCGCCCACAACCGCTCGCTGCTTGCCGGCGGCATTTTTGCCTTCACTTACACGCTCACCATCATCAACCGCTTCTTTACGGTAAACACCATGACCCGGCAAATTGAGGAAGCTTTCTTAAACGCTTCATCAATGACCATCATTTTGAGTGAGCAGCCCGAAGTGGTTGATATACCCAACGCTAAAGATCTACAGGTTACAAAAGGCGCTATCGACTGTAACGACATAAGTTTTCATTATGCAGACACTAACAGTGCCGAAAACATCTTCGCCAAGCTCAATCTGCATATTAAACCTGGTGAAAAGATCGGCCTAGTTGGACATAGCGGTGGCGGCAAATCAACACTGACCCGCCTGTTGCTTCGGTTTGATGATGTGACTGACGGCGCCATTAGCATTGACGGCCAGGCCATCCATGAAATTACGCAGTCCAGTTTGCGCCAAGCGATCTCGTATGTACCACAAGAACCGCTTTTATTTCACCGTAGTATCCGTGAAAACATTGCCTACGGCAAGCCAACAGCCACCCAGGCTGAGATCGAAAAGGCAGCTCATATGGCCTACGCTCATGACTTTATTAGCGAGCTGTCCGACGGCTACAATACGCTGGTTGGTGAACGCGGGGTCAAGCTAAGCGGCGGTCAACGGCAACGCATTGCTATTGCTCGTGCCATACTCAAAAATGCACCCATTTTAGTACTCGATGAAGCCACCAGCGCGCTTGATAGCGAAAGCGAAAAACTGATTCAAAAGGCCTTATGGGAGCTTATGGAGGGTAAAACAGCGGTAGTTATTGCCCACCGTCTCAGTACTATTCAAAAAATGGACCGTATTTTAGTGCTGGACCACGGCGAAATTACTGAAGACGGTACGCACAAAGAATTGCTTAAAAAAGATGGCACTTACGCTAAACTGTGGGCTCATCAAAGCGGTGGCTTTATCGAGGAGTAGCCTACGCCTGTTTTGCCCGGACTTGCTGCCACTCCCGCCAGATCAGCCACATGATCACTACATCTAATACGCTTAAAAACGCCATGCCAAACGACGGTGCCGTTATCAGCTGATAAATTTGATAGAGCAGTAGCAATCCCAGTACAATCAATCCCACTGGATAAGCCCATGGCTTGTTAAGCAGTAAGCAGGCCACCAAGCCTACTTTAACGGCACCATGCGTTAACAAAAAGAACGCTGCAAATAGGTTATGCCCCTGCGCCAAATGCATGCCAGCGCGCAGTACATGTGTGCCAATAAAGCTATGCGGGTTTTCATTTAGCTCGGCGTCAACCAGCAAGTGCGTCAGGTGAATAATAGTATGCGAGCTGAGTGCCAGTAGCAAGAAACCGCCAATCAGCTCTAGCAGACCATCGATACCCTTGATGAGAATACCGATTTCATAGGCTTTATCAAGCAAGGTTTTTGGTTTAAAGAAATGTAGTGCCATACAAGCATTAGTATAGCCCACCAACCAAAAAACTCCTGGAATACCAAGAGTTTTTTGGCTAAATTTTAGGGCAGACCCTAATCTTTAGGCTTCGGTCTCAGCCTTTGGAGTTTCTGCTTCAACTGCAGTCTCTTCGGCTTCGGAAGTCTCGCTCTCTGCGGCGCCACCAGCATCATCGTTAGCGGCGGCCAGCGCACTTGGCTCAAATACGGTTGCAATAACGTGCTCTGGTTCGGTCTCGACCTCTACACCAGCTGGCGCTTGCAGATCAGCGACAGTCATTTGGTCGCCTACGGCCACTAGTTTCTCAGCGTCGTAGGTAAGCGCGTCGGGCAAATCTTTTGGTAATGCCTTGACCTGCACGGTTGTTAGTTGTGCCAACACAATCAGACCAGCACGTTCGGCAGGACTTGCGTCATTACCTTCGGCATACGCTGGGTGCACTGGAATCTCGGCGTCCACTTTTTCGTTAGCCTTGACCGCACCAAATACGACATGGGTGATCAAGTGATAGCGTGGATCGAACGTGACTGTTTTAACAAGTGTTGTGTAAGTCTTGCCGCCAGCAGTCACCATAATAGGGTGGTGCTTACCTGCAGTGCTATAGGCTTTGTGCAGTGCTTGGTATTCAGCCTGGACGTGAATAGATTCGCGGCCATGGTCATGAATAACTGCCGGCACAATGCCATCTTGGCGAAGTCGCTTAACACCCTTACCTAACGTTGCGCGCGTATCCACCTCTAGCATAATTTGATCAGACATATCCGTTGCTACCTCCTTGTTTTCTATATTGTAACATTTTTCTTGGTCCACGCGAAACTGCGGTACAATGATGCATATATGTTTAACGTTACACACCTTATTGAAACAGGCGGCCTGCTGCTTATCGCCGCTATTGTCTTTGCCGAATCTGGCATGATGGTTGGCTTATTTTTCCCGGGTGATACGCTGCTCTTAAGCGCTGGCGTCCTATCCGCCACTGGGAAATTATCAATTACTTCACTTATTATTGTGGTCGCCTTAGCTTCTATTGCAGGCGACAACACCGGATTCCAGATTGGCAGAAGCCTGGGGCCGCGGCTGTTCCGTAAAAAAGATGGCATCATTTTCCGCAAAGAATACATAATGCGCGCCGAAAAGTTTTACGAAAAATACGGTGCCCGAGCGATGTTAATTGAGCACTTTATACCAATTATTCGTTCTTTTGCACCCGTGAGTGCTGGGGCCGCTAAAATGAACCGCGGTCTATTCTTTATCTGTAATGCCATTGGCGACATTGCCTGGGCAACCGGCTTTAGTTTGTTTGGTTACTATATTGGCAGCAAAGTGCCGCATATTGATAAATACATTGAGCCGCTTATCCTAGGTATTTTGCTGATATTTACTGGACCTGCCTTATTTCACTTATTACGCGACCCAAAAGTTCGGGCCGCTATTCGTAGCAAGCTGAAACGATCCCAGAACTCGCAGCACAGCGAAGACTAGCCAAAACTTTTATGAGTATCAAGCACCCTAGTGGTATTGATCAACGAATTGTAGATAAAGTTGTAGCTCGTCGCGGCCGTTTGCATGCATATGAAACGATTGTGCCCACTAAAACAGCACTCGTTGTCGTTGACCTGGATATCGGTACCGCAAAACGCATGCTTGAGGATACCACGATGTCCATAATCTTCACGCCTATCAATAGGCTCGCCGCGTCCCTACGTGCAACTGGGGGCGTCGTAGCCTGGGTAACCACGCCGATTAAAAGGGCCAGCGAAAATTTCCGGGCAATCTTTGGCGAAGCACTTACCGCAATGTATGAAAATGAAGGCCAGCGAAATGGTGACGCTTCTAAAGTTTGGCACGAGCTCGACACAAACGCTGGAGATATCTTTATAACCAAGCTGGGCCCTAGCGCATTTTTTCCACTTAACTGCTCACTGCACGAGCAGCTGCAAATACAAGGCGTTGATACAGTTTTGATTGTTGGCGCAGTAACCAATGTATGTTGTGGCAGCTCTGCGCGCGATGCAGCTGCGCTCGGCTATAAAGTTGTGATGGTGTCCGATGCATTGGTTGGTCAGTCATTTGGCATGCACGAAGCTGAACTGGCAACAATCTTTCGCAATTTTGGTGATGTACGGCCCAGCGAAGAAGTTGTGACACTACTAAACAAAAACCCAGGCAGTAGTCTTACCTACTGAGCTAGCCCCAGTGGTTCGACTATTTATCTTGCAGTACTGCCAGGATATTACCGGCTGGATCTTTAAACCAAGCTATATCGGGTCCCTGGTGCGCACTAAGACCGCGAGCTATGCCCTTCTCGTCTTGTCCACTGGGCATGTCATCATAGCGCTCAAACATAACGCCACTTCTAGTTAGCTCATCAACTGCCGCGTCAATATCATCAACTACAAAATTCAGGACGGTAAATGTTGCGGGCTGATGGTCTGCCTTTGGATACAAAAACAAACCACCACCGTTTGGCAACTTAAACTGCAAGCCCATCGTTTCATCATCCAGTTCAAGACCGAGCGTCTCTGTGTAGAACTGTTTTGCCCTGTCCAGGTCATTAACTGACATACCACTAAATGCTGCCTGCGCTTTGAACATACAAACCCTCCTCTTTAAAAACGTATTATACCAAAGGTATTGAGGTGCAACGAATAAGTCACTTACTAGTAAGGCCAGTTGGGCGCGCTGAGTGCCCTGATTGTTAATTCTCCGAGTTGACGTTCATCTAGTTGGAGCCTTCCCTTGAATTGCGCATAGTGAAGCTCGGCCATTCTCTCGCGATTCTGGCGCGTATTTCCAGTTGCAAGCAGTGCATTTAGTAATTCATCCATATCACCTTCGGCAACGCACATGACCACGTCATTCTTGCCAAAATAAACTCGAACCCTTCCAGTTTTCCTGTCATATGTAGAACCCGAGGGGAATGTAGCTCGTATTGGTTCGCCCTCGCCATTAATAATCCCATCCACTTCGCCCTCGGCAGAAGGTACTATCAGGTCATCGATTCTTCCTATAACCTGATAGGTCTTAGGGTTAAGGAGCAGCGCGCCCACACACCATTGCTTTTTAGATCCATAGTTAGGCGGACAATAAAACATTAACAAACCCTTATCGGTCATGATGGGCGTAGCGCCGACTTCTGGTCCGCGTTCAAGCGCTTTAGACCCATATGTGGATGAAGGTGCTAGCAACACATGCTCACTACGCTTATTCATGTACATGTCAGCGAGATCTAATGAAGAAATACCTCCCGCCTCAAGTTCAGTAGGCGTCTTAAAGGCTTTCATAATCACTCCGGCGGGTGACTCGCTAAAGGGCGTCCACAAAACAGGTAATCTTCCCTTTGCCATAGGTCCGAACACGCCAGCTTTCATACGAGATTGTTCCGGGCTGCCGCTGCCGACTAGTCGTCCATACTTACGAAACTGGCTCAAATCAGGCGAAGCCTCGCCATGCTTAATAATAACCCGCGGCGTTCCGCCATCAGCATCAAGGCTCGCAGCATTGTATGTAACTCGAATCCTGCGTCTGCCATTTTCCATACTAACAACCGCCCGAGGATCCTCAATGCCAAGCCCCATTTCATCTGGTTCTGTCGCTACAATTAATGGCTCGGAGCGTTTTTCAAACGCCATACCATCATCACCGCCATCACCGCGTACACCGTCAGCAACCCAGACAGATGACTCATATTCGCCTGGGCGACCAAATTCCACGCCAGCTTCCCGATAGGCAAGATGGGTTTTGCCATCAATCACAACTACCGTTCCATTAAGAACAGTTTTACCCACTCCTGCCTCAAGCACAGGTGCCGGGCATTCATCTAGTATGTCTCCATGACCGTATAGATCCGGTTGGTAGTTTGACGGAATCGCGAGCAATTCAGGCACAGGCATATATTTTTTCCTCCAAGTTGTTATTTGATCGTATGCCCTAGTTTGGCAGGTGTCAACATTAATTCTGATAGAGTTCCAAGTTGTATTGCAGCTACACGCAGGAAGAACGAGATAGCTACAGCATGCGCTTTAAGAACTGACCAGTGTAGCTTTCAGCAACCTTGGCAATTTGTTCCGGTGTGCCTTCAGCAAGTACACGACCACCGCCGGAACCGCCTTCGGGACCCATATCTATTAGCCAGTCGGCAGACTTAATTACGTCCAGATTGTGCTCGATCACTACCATACTATTGCCAGCTTCAACCAGGGCGTGCATAACGCCGAGTAGCTTTTCAACGTCAGCGATGTGCAGGCCTGTAGTTGGCTCATCCAAAATGTATAGTGTACGGCCCGTAGCGCGGCGACTGAGCTCGCTAGCGAGTTTAATACGCTGCGCTTCGCCACCGGATAGCTGTGTGGCCGGCTGGCCAAGGCTGATGTAGCCGAGACCAACATCCACCATAGTTTGGAGCTTGCGGGCAATAGCTGGGATGTTTTCGAAGAAAGCTAGCGCCTGTTCGCAGGTCATGCCAAGCACGTCAGAGATATCCTTACCTTTGTAGTGGATTTCCAGTGCTTCGCGGTTGTAGCGCTTGCCGTGGCAGACTTCGCAGGGCACATACACGTCCGGCAAAAAGTGCATTTCAATTTTTATAATGCCATCACCGGAACAGTTCTCGCAGCGCCCACCCTTAACGTTAAAGCTAAAACGCCCAGCGCTGTAACCGCGCAGCTTCGCCTCGGGTGTACCGGCAAACAGTTCACGAATTGGAGTAAATAACCCGGTGTACGTGGCGGGGTTAGAGCGTGGCGTCCGGCCGATAGGGCTTTGGTCGATAATAATGGCCTTATCCAGTTCCTTAATGCCTTCGATGTCATCATGCTTGCCAGGCACTGTGCTAGCTCTGTGCAAACGCGCCTGCAGCTCCTTAGCCAAAATGTCGTTGATAAGAGATGATTTACCAGAGCCAGAAACACCGCTCACCACTACTAGTTCGCCAAGTGGAATATCGACCGTCACATCTTGCAAGTTGTTTTCGCGCGCACCAACAATACGGAGCTTTTTACCATTACCTTTGCGACGCTTCTTTGGGAGAGGAATAATTTTCGTGCCGCTTAGATACTGGCCGGTAATACTCTCGGCCACCTTTTCAACTTCAGCAGGTGTGCCACTTGCTACTACGTGGCCACCGTGAATACCGGCACCGGGACCGATATCCAACAGATAGTCAGCCGTGCGAATCGTGTCTTCGTCGTGCTCTACCACGATCACACTGTTGCCGAGATCGCGCAGGTGCTTGAGGGTGCGAATTAGCCGATCGTTATCACGCTGATGCAAACCAATACTTGGCTCATCAAGCACATACAGCACACCCATAAGCCCCGAGCCAATCTGAGTAGCCAAGCGAATACGCTGCGCTTCCCCGCCGCTCAGCGTAGTAGCGGAACGAAGTAATGTTAAATAATTGAGACCAACATCTTGTAAGAACGTTAACCGGGCGGTTATTTCCTTCAGCACTAGCCGAGCAATCTGCATATCACGGTCACTCAGCTTAAGCGATTGCATGTGCGCAACAGCATCATCAATCGACAGCTCACAAATATCCATGATCGACTTTTCGCCAATAGTAATCGCCAGCACTTCCGGTTTCAAGCGACGGCCATGACAGGCATAGCAGGGCTTCTCCTGCATAAAGCGTTCGATGTCGCGGCGCATAAAATCGCTCTCGGTTTCTTTGTGGCGACGCTCTAAGTTCGGGATAACACCCTCATAAGTAGTGTTAAATGAGCGGCCACCACCAAGTGATACCTTGTAGGTTTTGTCGCCAGTGCCATACAAAATCCGCTGCATGTTTTCGGCACTGATCTCGGCCGTTGGCTGATGCAGCGTAAAGCCAAACTCATCCGCTACGGCTTGCAGCTTTTTGATATACCAGTTGTCCATGTTGATGCGGTTGTAGGGCCGAATAGCGCCTTCAGCAATCGTCAAACGGCCATTTGGTATCACTAGCTCTGGATCAACTTCAAGGCGGTTGCCAAGACCTGTGCAAACCGGGCAGGCACCGTGCGGACTGTTAAAGCTAAAGTTGCGCGGCTCCAGCTCTGGTATGGCCACCTCCGGGTGGTCTGGACAAGCATACATGAGGCTGTAGCTTGTCGATTCATCGGTATCGGCATTAAGTACTGCCGCCCTGCCCTCGGCTACTTCCAAGGCCTGTTCAACACTTTGCGCTAGACGGGTACGCGACTCATTATCATTTACTAAACGGTCAACGACAATTTCAATACGGTGGCGCTTGGCTTTATCAAGCTCGGGGAACTCGTCCAGTGCATACACCACGCCATCTACACGGACACGTGCAAAACCGGCACGCTGATATTGCTCTGGAATATGCTCGAAAGCGCCTTTTTTATCGACAATCACGGGAGCTAGAATCATCAGCCGGGCACCAGCCGGCAATGCGGCGATCTGATCCACAATATTCTGAGTGGTCTGGCGAACAACCGGCTGGCCGTCGATTGGACAGTGGGGCACACCAATGCGCGCGAACAGCAGGCGCAAATAGTCGTAAATTTCAGTAACGGTGGCGACGGTAGAACGCGGGTTACGGCTCGTGGATTTTTGATCAATTGAAATAGCTGGGCTGAGGCCGTCAATTTGATCGACATCAGGCTTTTCCATAAGTCCCAAAAACTGCCGAGCATAGGCGCTGAGACTTTCGACATAGCGACGCTGGCCTTCGGCATAAATGGTGTCGAACGCCAGGCTGGATTTGCCGGAACCACTCAGGCCCGTAATTACCACCAACTTACCACGAGGAATCGTGACGTCGATGTTCTTAAGGTTGTGCTCCCGAGC
>Ga0157374_10000177_pt1 | contig 59244 bp, 53 predicted proteins | sample M25metaG_FD_115308 | JGI IMG/M metagenome (GOLD analysis project Ga0157374, IMG submission 115308) | Miscanthus rhizosphere microbial communities from Kellogg Biological Station, Michigan, USA - M2-5 metaG | ecosystem: Host-associated > Plants > Roots > Rhizosphere > Soil | place: USA: Michigan...
AAAACTGAAAAACACCAGAACTAGGCTTTAAATATGAATACTGATCCCACTATTTGACGTTTCAAGCCACTTTTAGCCGAACGTCTATTTTTATGCCTGGTTCGCGTGAATTATTCGGGCTAATGGCAGCGGCAGAAATTGGAGTAGACCCATTGGGAGTCAGAGTATCCAGCTTTGCGCCTTTCTGAAGCAACAGATCAACAACCGGTCGCATCCCTTTATTCTCTGCTGCCAACATAATGGGGGTAAAGCCATATTCATTTGTAGCGTTAATATCAGCCCCTCGATCAATCAGATATTCAACCATACTCTCTTTTCCGACCGCCAAATGCAGAGGCGTTGAAGCTGCCTTGCGATTCACCAAAGCACCATGCTCAAGCAATATTTTGAGCATTTTGAGCTTTTCACCTTCAGATACTTTGCCACGTTGAAGCGCTTGCATTAGTGGCGTTGGGCTCTCAGAGCATTCCGGCGCTGCTGGAAATCCATCTGCTGGCGCACCAGCCCGCAAAAGAAGATTGACCAATTCCCAGTCATAATTGAAGACTGCAATATTCAGCGCACTATGGCAGCCTTTGGGTGATACCGTATAAAGTTTTACCCCTTTATCTATAAGAACCTTAGCAATTAAACGCTGATTATTAATCTTCCGTTCTCTTTCAGAGCCTGAAGTGAGTATTGAAGAAGTGCTGCTCATAGCATGGTCTAGCGCAGACCGTCCATCCATATCAAGCAGGTTCAAGTCAACTCCGGCCTTCATCAGCTCGATTACTAGCTGATACTCCCCGTTTTCTATTGCGGCTATTAGTGCGGTTTGCCCATGCCATCCCTTGGCATTAACATTTGCACCTTGCCGAATATACTCCAACACATGATCAGTTCTCTGCTTACTGAGATCTTTCTCAAGCTTCTGTGTGGGGCTTGCCGTTGCATAAAAGACTATAGGTTCCCAAATCGGCTTTGTTATATATGAGTAGACATACAGAGTTGGAACTAAGCCCAGAACAAGTAAGAGCCAAAGCGGGTTAAAATTAGAATTAAAAACTGGAGAATGCTTCGTCGTTGAATTTTTTTTGGCAAGGTTTTTAGAGTCAAGAATAAAGGCAATAATTCCTGCAACGACTAAAAAAGCATGGGTTACAGCAAGAATGGCTATTTCAATGATTGAGAACATCAATCCTACGACAAAGGCACCGTCGCCAGTACTCCGGATTGACGGATTATGATAAAGGCTGTTGGCATACAAAATCCATGCCATATTGGCTAAGTGCATCACCATAAACGTGAGCACTATACTGGAAATGGCTGGAAATTTTTCCCAAACAGCATTAGAAAAAATATTCAATCGGCCAATAATTGTAGTCTTTTGGGGTACAGGCTGTTTGAATAAGTGAACTAGCAATGATTTAAAGTCTTGTGTTTTTTCAACTGCTAAAGAGTTTTGACTCAGTAGATATTTGCCTACAAAGTAGGCAGGGAGTCCGATAATACAAGAAACAACAAGTTGAACTAAAAGAGCCAGAACACCTGCCAGGCTTTTGAGGGTGATGGCTCTCATGAGCCACACAGTGCCGCCAACAGCGAAAGAATAGGCAAAAACAAGTATGAGAATGATTTCCAGCACCCACAATAGTGCAACTGGTTTTCTCTTGCTGGATTTGAGTGCTTGAACGCCAGAAGCAACGTCTTCTTTCAACTGAGCCGTTCCGCAATAGGGGCAGTTAATATCCTCTAGATCTATCCGTTGACCACATTGAATACAGTCTATTCTCATTCACTTTCCAACAACTCTACCTTATTCGCATAATAACTTGCATCGTGGGCAAGAGAATCGTCTGATTTAGCGATCTCTCTACACTACAATTTATTGTTGTATAATTTTGTTAAGTACAGTTGCTGTTGAGTAGCGTTCGTCGCATTACCGATTTATTCGTATCCAACAGTAGACCTTGCTTTTGCGTGACTATCGACAGGGAAACGAATTGCCGGGATGAAAGTCAAAATCAAGCAAGTCGCCCAGGAAAAGAAGGGTTGGAGCCTGTACCGTCTGGCCAAGGAATTGGGATTACCGCAGCAAACCGTCTATTCTTGGGCCAGTGGGCGCACCCAACCCAGCTACGACAATATGGATCGCCTGTGCGATATTCTGGACGCCAGCGTAGGCGAATTATTCGAAGCGGAACCTGTACAGAAAAAACTGTTTTAAACCAGTTTCTCTTTGTTTTTGGGCTTTTGGGATTAAGGTGTGGCGGCTTTAGCCTGATAAACCTCACCCAACATCACTTCGGCCACCAGTTCAGGAGGCTCAACCGGCGTGTCCGAGTAGCTGAAAGCACCTTTCAGCACTTGAATCGCCTCTTTAGGGTCATTCTCTCCGGCGTATAACTCCACCAGCGTCTCACCGACCCGAACTTCATCACCTATACGCTTGCGTAGCAAGACGCCCACACCCAGATTGATGGGACAGCTTTTCGTAAGACGTCCCGCACCCACCAGCTTTGCGGCCTTGGCGATTTCCATCGCGTCAATATTCGCTACATAACCGCTATGCGCGGAGGGAATCATCAGAATCTTGTCCGGTTGCGGCAGCAGAGCATGCTCTTGGAAAAAATAAGGATCGCCATGCTGGGCAACGATCAGCTCCCGAAATTTTTCCAACGCCTTCCCGTTGTGCAACGTCGCTTTCAATGCCTCCTCGGCCTCCGTCAAGCTTGGATGCGTTCCAGCGCAAACCAACGCCACGCCCGCAAGACGCAAACAGAGCTGTTCCAAATCCTGAGAGCCTTCGCCCTTTAGGAGTTCAACGGTTTCCAGGACTTCCAGGCTATGACCCACCGCATACCCCAAAGGCTGGTTCATGGCGGAAATCACGGTAGAAATGCTTTTTCCCAAACGCGCGCCCACTTCCCGGCAGGTAAACGCCAGCAGTTTGGCATCCTCCAGGCTATGCATAAAGGCGCCGGCGCCATACTTAATATCCAAAACAATCACATCCGCCCCGGCAGCCACTTTTTTGGAAATCACCGAGGCCGCAATCAGGGGAATACTCTCCACCGTGGCGGTCACGTCCCGTAACGCATATATTTTTCCATCCGCAGGAGCCAGATCCTTGGTTTGGGAGGAAATCGCCATGCCAATCTGCCGGAGCTGCTTGATGAATTCCGCAGTGGACAAGGACACTTGAAAGCCCGGAATCGCTTCCAGTTTATCAATGGTGCCACCGGTAAAACCCAGCCCTCTCCCGGATAATTTGGCCACCTTCACCCCGGCGGTCGCCAATAGTGGAAGCAAAGCCAGGGTAGTCTTATCCCCAACCCCGCCGGTGGAATGCTTATCCACCACCACGCCGCCTACACCCGAGAGATCCAGCTTCTTGCCGGAATCCACAAAAGCTTTGGTCAGCCAGGTGGTTTCATCCATGTCCAGGCCATTGATGCAAACGGCCATCAACCAGGCGGCAATCTGGTAGTCATGCGCCTTGCCGGATTCCATCATGTTGACCAGCGCAGTGATTTCTTCTTCCGTGTGGGTCAAACCACGGCGTTTTTTGTCTATAATCTCAATGATATTCATTTGTCCACCCCTAAAAAACTTGCTGCGGTAGTCAACCACATAGGGAAATTATAGCCCAGACATGGGTCTCTGGCAGCAGGAAGATGGGTTGATTCAGATTACAAACCAGAACAGGATTTTATAATGGTTCTTCAAAATCAAATTAGCCAAGCCCGTGACTTTATCCAAAAGCACAGCCCCTACCCCGCCATTCATGGGGCCGTAGTCCTGGGCTCCGGCTTAGGGGATTTTGCGGATACCCTCCAGAATGTGCATTACATTCCCTATTCTGAGATTCCCCACTTTCACCGCTCTACCGTACAAGGACATGCTGGCCGCTTAGCCATCGGGGAAATCGCTCCCGGTTTCGTCATTGCCTGCATGCAGGGCCGCTTTCACTTTTATGAAGGGTCGGACATGCAAACGGTGGTGTTTCCCACCAGAGTCCTTAAGGCGTTAGGCGCGGAATTTTTAATCGTGACGAACGCTGCAGGCGGTATCAACCTAAATTTCCATCCCGGAATCCTGATGTTGATTGAAGACCATCTGAACCTGATGGGCGATAATCCGTTAAAAGGTCCAAATCCGGATGAGCTTGGTCCACGCTTCCTGGATATGACTGAGGCATACGCTAAAGATTTACGGCAAATTGCACAGCAAGTGGCAAAAAATAATAACTTCGCATTAGAAAGCGGCGTTTATGCCGGCTTAAGCGGACCATCCTACGAAACTCCCGCGGAGATCAGGATGTTGCGCACATTGGGCGCGGATGCCGTGGGCATGTCTACGGTGCCGGAAGTTATCGCGGCCAACCATATGGGCATGCGGGTGCTGGGTATCTCCTGCATTACCAACGCCGCAGCGGGCATTTCCGGTCAAAAATTAAGCCATCAGGAAGTGATGGACACCGCTGAACAGACCAAGCAACGTTTCGTCATACTCTTAAATGGTATATTGCAGCAATTGGCGACTCAGCCCAGTTTGAATACTTCAATGAGCGCCTCGACATGAAGATGAACCAATTCACGCTGGAAGATTTTCAGGACCAACTGAACTTCCCTCTGGATGATTTCCAGAAAGACGCCATCCGTTCCATTTCCGAGGGACATAGCGTGGTCGTTTGCGCCCCGACGGGTAGCGGAAAAACCATTATTGCCGAATACGCGGCCATGCGCGCCATAGCCCAAGGACTCAAGCTGTTTTACACCACGCCATTGAAGGCGCTCAGCAACCAGAAATACTTCGATCTTAAGAGTCAATACGGTGAAGCCAACGTGGGTTTGCTGACCGGCGATGTCAGCGTGAACCGGGATGCCCGCATCATCGTCATGACCACGGAAATTTTCCGGAACATGCTGTACGGCATTAATGAAAATGCCGGAATGCTGGGATATTTAGGCTATGTGGTACTGGATGAGTGCCACTACATGAACGATTCCGAACGGGGCACCGTTTGGGAAGAGAGCATCATTTACTGTCCGGATAATATTCAGTTGGTGGCGCTATCCGCGACCGTGGCCAACGCCGCCGAGCTGACCGACTGGATTAACGAGGTCCATCACGATACCCGCCTCATCTGGAGCGATTTCCGGCCAGTGCCCTTACGGTTTTCATACTACGACCGGGAGCGTCTGGTTCCCCTGTTTGAAGCGCCAGGCAAGATGAATCGCAAGCTCAAGCTGGACATCAAAGGTCAACGTTTTGCCAAGAAGCAGCGCATTTTCCGGCCCAATGAACTGATTTCCCAGATGCACGAGCGGGATATGCTGCCCGCCATCTTCTTTACCTTCAGCCGCAAGGACTGCGACAAAAACCTGGAATTCACCCAGACGCTCAAGCTGCTCACGCCCGCTGAACGAAAACTGCTGAACCAGAAGGTGGATGAGTTCATCGTCCTGAATCCTTTCCTGGCAGAAAATAACGCATTACCCTCCATCCGCAACGGTTTCGCCAGCCATCATGCGGGACTACTCCCTGCAATGAAACATCTGGTAGAGCTGCTCTTCCAGCAAGGTTTGATTAAAGTCGTCTTCGCCACGGAAACTCTGGCTGCAGGCATCAACATGCCCGCGCGCTCCACGGTAATCACCAAGATTTCCAAGCGCACCAACGACGGGCACCGGATCCTCACCGCCAGCGAGTTCCTGCAAATGTCCGGTCGGGCGGGACGGCGCGGCATGGACCCGGTGGGATACGTCATCATTGTCAGTTCCCAGTACGAAGGGGCCATGGAAGCCGCCACCTTGGCCAGTAGTCCGGCAGATCCGCTGAATAGCCAGTTCACGCCCACCTATGGGATGGTGTTGAACCTGTTGAAAAAGAACACACTGGAGCAATCCGAATTCCTGATCCGTCAGAGTTTCGGCCAGTTCACGGCGGCCAGACGCTTGCGCCCCCTGCTGGAATCCAAGGAGCAGCATGAACACGAGCTACAGGAACTTCTGAGCTTCCAATGCCCTTATGACGTCAGCGACAAGGATTTTCACGGCTACCTGCATGCCCGGGACATGGTACATGAGACGGGGCGTTTCGTGCGCATCCTGCAAAAGCAACTCAAGCAGCATGGCGATTCCCCGGAAATCCACAAGCAGTTGCAACATGAGCAGGGCAAGCTGAATAATCTGCGTTCCACGGTGAACAACAGCCCCTGCCAGCAGTGTAAGCTGCTCCGCAAACATCAGCGCGCCGAGGAATTGATTCAACGCTCCCAGCGCAAGCTGAAAGTGGTCAATCACATGCTGGAAGATGAGCAGGACACCTATTGGCGGCGGTTCATGAACATCTACAATCTACTGCGGGAAACCGAATACCTGGACAGCGACAATAAACCCACGGACCGGGGCGAGTTAACCGCCGAACTGCGCTCCGAAAACGAGTACGCCCTGGCCGAAATCCTGATGGCCCAAGACGTGCTGGAACCTTTGACCGCGCCTCAACTGGCCGCCGTAGTTTCCGCCATGCTGAACGACAGTAACCGGGAAAACCTGTACGTGAAGTTCCGGCTCTCCAACGAGGCCATTCAAGCCTTGCAGAAGATTGATCTGCTCTACCAAAGGGTTGATAAACTGCAACGGAAGCACCATGTGGACGTGCCGCTCACCCTGAATCCGGTGGCCAGCGGATTGGTGGAGGCCTGGGCGCAAGGTTGCGACTGGAACCGCATGATCGCCGCCACCAATATCGGGGAGGGAGACATTGTCCGGCAGCTTCGGCGCACGGCGGATGTGTTGAGACAGATTCACCGCATTTCCGGGTTGCCCCCGCGTTTAATTCATGGAGCCAAGGAAGCGCTCAAGCTGATTTACCGCGAACCCATCAAGGAAATCGAGCTGCCAGAGGAAAACGACATCCTGGAGCGGGAAGCGGAAGCCCCTGAGCTCCCCGATACTGAACTGGAAGCCGCTGCCCAGGCGAAACATTTACAAAACGCGCCAGCACTCGGCTCGAACGAAGGAATGGATTCAATCCCATTGCCAGCCGAAAACGAAGCGCAAGAACCAGAACCCAAACTTTGAAAATGAAAGACAGTGGAATGAGCGAACCTCAAACACCATCCAACCCACATTCTCCCAGCATACAGGAAACCCCGCATGCCGGGCATGGAGATGCCCAGGCCGAGCCGGTTCACCCCAAGATTTCCCGCAGCAAACCGCTACCCGATTGGAAACCTCTGGGTAGCATTCGCGATTATTTTACCGAGCAAATGCGGCAGGATAGCATTTATCGTTCCTAATCAACCTGCCCAATCGCTCCAACGGAGTATAAAGTGTACAATGGAAACTATGACTCAATTTAATACGATACCTTTGGACCCGGCGGTGCTGCAAGCACTGGACAAGATGGGTTACCAAAATATGACGCCCATTCAGGAACTGGCCATTCCCAAACTATTGACCGGGCAGGATTTTTTAGGCCAAGCACCGACCGGTACCGGAAAAACCGCCGCCTTCGGTATCCCGCTGATTAGCCGGTTACAGCCCGGCAGCGGCACCATTGACGCCCTGATTCTAGGTCCCACTCGGGAATTGGTGCAACAGATCGCCGAGGAACTGAATCGCATCGGCTCGGTGAAAGGTGTGCAAACCTTGCCCATTTTTGGCGGCGAGAACGTGTTTGTCCAGAAAGAATCCCTGCGCCAACGCAACGCCCAAATTATCGCAGGGACGCCTGGCCGGGTACTGGACCATATCCGGCAAGTGACCTTAAACTTGACCCAAACCCGTCTGGTGATTTTAGACGAGGCGGATGAGATGCTGGATATGGGTTTCAGGCCGGATATCGAGGAAATTTTCAAGCACTTGCCCGGAGGGCGTGAAACCTGGCTGTTTTCCGCCACTATTTCTCCGGAAATCCGCAAAATTGCCGACCAGTACATGTACTACCCGGAAGAGGTGCATGTCCAGAGTCAAGCCAGAACGGCGGACAACATCAGCCAACAGTACTACGTGGTGCAGGAAGAGGAAAAACCCAAGCTGTTAAAGCAAATCCTGAAGTCCACCGAGGATATTTACGGCATTGTATTTTGCCAGACTAAGCGGGATGTGGTGCTACTCACCCGCAAGCTGCGCGATTACTTCCCCTTGGATTGCCTGCATGGCGCCATGGCCCAAAGCGATCGGGATCAGGTGCTGGAGCAGTTCCGTTCCGGTAAACTGAAACTTCTGGTCGCCACGGATATTATGGCGCGAGGCATTGACGTGGACAGCCTGACTCATGTCATTAACTACTCACCACCGGGCGATCCGGAATCCTACATTCACCGGATCGGCCGAACGGCCCGCAAAGGTGAGGCAGGAACCGCCATCACGTTTTTCTCTCCCACCGAAAAGCGCGCCTTGGAGATCTTGGAGCGTCGGATTAAAACCAGTCTGGAACTCCACCCCGACAGCAAGGCGGAATTTGACTTGAGCCAGCCGAAAAAATTCGGGAAGCGCTATGGTAATCAAGGGCATGGTGGCAACGGCAAACGCAGCCATCATGACAACAGAAGCGGTAAGCAACCTCAGCATGAAGGCTCAGCCTCTCCGGACGGGCAAACCACGTTCACTAATACCGCACCTCGACCGGAGGGTGACAAACCCCGGCGTCCCAGACGTCGTCCTCGTCGCCCGGCCAATCCGCCAGCAGCCGGAGACGGCTCGTCGAGCCACAGCCAGAACCCTTCCGGCTAACAGGTTTTACTCTGGCTTTTTAGGGGAACATTGCCTTTGATCTGATCGTCCCCATTCAGAGTTTTGGCATGAGTGGTATATTTCTATGGCTCAGCACCAAAAAGGCATACTGTTAATTCATGGGTTGACCGGCTCACCCCATGAGTTTGTGCCGATTGACCGGGCTCTACAAGCAGCCGGTTATCACACGCGGAATGTGACCTTGCCTGGTCATGGAGACAGCCCCAGCAAGCGCTTCCATGAAACCAGCGCACTGGAAATACTGGACCACTGCGCGTCCGAATACCAGCACTTGTCGGAGGAAGCCGAGGAAGTTTATATCGTCGGCCATTCCCTGGGAGGGATCTGCACACTTTTAACCGCAGCGACCCAACCACCCAAACTCAAGGGTGTGGTAGTCTTTTCCGCACCCTACGAGCATGCCTACTTTTACAATTATGTGCATGGGTTAGCGCGCCTCCCACTAGGCCAACTATTACGCAGCATTTATATGGCCCCGCGCGATAAAGTGAAATTCACCACGCCGGACAGCCGGATTTGGCATGTACCCAAATTGTTGCAACAAAGCAAAATTATTTTCGGATTGATGAAAGAACACCTGCACAACATCAATGTCCCGGTCAGTCTCGCCCATTCCATTTATGATCTGACCATTCCTTACACGGAAATGCAAAAGCTGGCTCAGCGCATCAGCGTGAACAGTCAAGTGAAAACGACAACGCTGACCCGGAGCGGGCATCGCATTTTCCCCATCAGCAAGGATATGGATGAAGCCCTGCGCGTCATATTTGACTTTCTGGAATGCGACTGCGAAGCCCTGGCTAAGGGTAGGCTCCAGTCAAACGATGAGCAATACGCCATCCATTAACATAGATCGGCATAGAGTATGCCAATCTATGTAAAAAACGTTCCGCTGTACGAATTCTTTAAATCAGCAACAGCATCCACTCTATGAGTAAGTCTGACGCTGTTTAACGCTGTCATCCAGCTTATTCCAAACCTGTTCCAGGCCTTCGGCAAAATCCCCTCTGCCAGAAGTCGGATTCTTTTCCTGCGCCTTTTTCAATGCATCTTTCGTCTTTCCAAAAACAAACAACGATGCTGCGGTTTGATTCCCATCTTTATCCTCAATCGGAATCTCTTCATAATCCCCCTTCAGTGAAATAATATCCCTCCTGAATCGTTCCATTAATTCCGGATTAGAGGTATCTTCAACTTTATAAAAGTCGCTTACCGGAACACGTCGGCTTCCACCTGCAAAGCGAGGCTGTTTCTGGAAGACATCGCTTGGCGCAACGAGCTTATTGGCAGAATTTTGGGAAAATGACGATACCTTTTTGAATTGCTGAGGCCAACTTCCAGCAAAAGTGAGCAAAGACGTGCGCATAGTGACACTACCCCTAATTAATTTTAATAATATAAAGTTAAATTATTGTGACTGGCTTTAAAGGCCTTCTAATTTTTTAACACACCCTCAGCTTGTGAATCTATCGAAAAAATCCACCTTCACGGCTTGGCCAAACAGCTTGAAATAACGGAATTGAAATGAACAAACCTATGGCTCAGCCAAACGCTGAGCCATACGTTATTTATTAATTTTTTTACAAAAGAGAAACGACTAGAAACTACTTATCCAACGAAGTGGTTTTAAGTTGCTTAACTTCATCCTGGGCTTTAACAGGCTGGTCTAAATTCAGACTAAAAACCGTATGATAGGGAACTCGAGACCATTTAATTGGCGCTGATCCATCCAAGGGCTGAAACGGATCGGTAGCAAAGAGCGCTTCCTGCATGCCCGCTGAATCCGCATGACTACCAATGAAAGTCTGTCGAGATTCATTTGTGGGCGCCCCGTCCCTAACGCCAAAAACACGTTTTCCATCAGTAATAATAAGATTCAGCGTCCCGTTACGTGCTTTTTCCTTTTGTTTAGATGTCCAGTTTTCCATGCCGGGCCAATTTCTAAACTCGTTAATGGTTTCTTTTAATACTTTTCGTACCTCTCTGTCAGGTAACCCGCTAATGTCTATGGAACCGTGTTTCTCATAGAATTTTGCCGCTATGTAACAAGCAAATTTTTCACTATCGACCTGCGTAGTCCATAGAGGAATGTTAGAATCTTCCCTATGCAGCCTCTTCAATTCTTTTTCCAAGGCAGCAGTTAGCGGGGGCGTAATATCACCAAAATGCGACAGCGTCCAATCCGCATTGCCCGGCCTTAATGGATGGGTATTGTCTAAAGTGCTATCTTCAACTTTGTCGGCGTCTCGTTCTCTCAAAAAGCCTACAACAACTTTAGGGCCACTAGCAGCGGCTTGATCTACTGCACGATGGAAAAATCCAGGATTTGTCCAAATGGGTGCGCAATCACTAACCTTTTGAAGGAATGCGCCACCTGAAGTCAAAACAGAGTGCACAAGGCCCCAACCCGCCTTTTCTGTGGGTTCGTTCGATGGGCGTCCTGGAAAATTTTGAATTGCCGGTTTCAAAGTCTCACCTGAATGCCACAACTCCAATTGTTCTTGCCGCTCCATGGAATTACCGCCTTTGTAAAAACACTGGCGTATGAATTTATCCTGCCCCTCTTGCCCTGGATTAGAGGGATAATAGACAAAAAACCGGCAACCAAAGCGCGGATTGGGCTTCGCGGATGCTGGTTTACTTAACAAAGATGAGACATTCGATTGAAAGGTCAGCATAAGTTTAAATTTTCCATAAGATAGATAATCATCCGCATTCATGCAGGAAGCGGCAATTAGCGCGTAATACACTCAAGTACGTAATCAATAAAAAAGGGATGAAAATACAAATTGCACTTGCTATGACATGTAGCATAAGCATTCCATGAACGGAAGCAAATTTTTAATAACTAAAAAAGCGCCGATTGCAGTATTTCAATCGGCGCTTTTTAACAAAATACACAAATGCTTATTTATTGGAAATCGTCAGAGATTTTCTTGTCCAGCTCAAAGCCGCAAGCAGTGTAGTGGTATACTACAATCGGCTTGAAGGGATTGTACTGAAACTGACGGGCTACAATCTCATACACGCCGTCCCCATCTATGTCTTCCAACAAGTTGGGCATGGCGTAGCTTTGGAAATTCAGCGCCGGCTTACCGTTGGAGCCAATGACCCGCACCTGGTACAGATGTTCCTCAGATGTTGGAAAGAATTGAATAGTTGCTCTGCTGGCGCCGAATGTGGCCGTACGCTGGGAGAGCATATTTCCGAAAAAACCGCTGGCTTCCGTGTTCCCCGCCTCCGGTGAGCAAGAGTTGTTGACAACGCCGGTCAGGGTACTGGTTGCCGTACTCGTAGTACCCGGCATTGTTTCCGCCAGGATGGAAGTCGTTACGTTATTATTGACCACAGCAGGAACGACTTTATTGCCGTATGGCAGGTAGGCCAGGCTAAAATCCCGGCGACTGAAGCTTTTGTAAGCGCCCATCGGCTTCATTTTTTCGATGATACGCATGTAAGACGGCCAAAAACCGGGCTGGTGACTAATCGCGTCGATTTTCACCGCATCGCCCAAACGGTACATGGCATCCATTTTCCGCGTGGTCATTTCCTCGGGATTGGCGTTTTCCATGGTCAAATCCGCTTCCACCTGCGCCATACCGTAGGCCAGGTTGGAGAATTGATCCTGGAAGTGGTCATTGGCCTTTCTCAGAAAGAAAAGACCCGTCTTATTATGCTCATACACCAACTCGGCATAGCCCAAATCGAAGCCCAGCCCCAGGTCACCTTCCTTAGCCATGTGACGTTTGTGGAGCGCTTTCAGCAATTTGTCCTGCTCAATCAGGGGCAAGTCCGCATAGCCTCGACGCAGGGCTTCCATATGCACCAGAAGGACCGGTGTGTTGTTCAACATCTGTATCACCTGATCGGCGCTGGTCAGCTTGGAACTTAAACATTGCTCAGCAGGATAGCCGCCTACCTCCAACGGGATGGTTCTCAAGAGATCCACCGGCTCATCCGCCAAAACCGGCCCAGACAAAAAACCTGCCAGACTCAAAGTAGCCAAGGCACCTAAAATTCCACGTTTCAGACTCATTCTCAACAGCTCCTGGTTCTAACTGCTCTATCAATGCTCACACAATTCATGAGACGAAAGAAGGGGTTTTACGCTCCACTCATCCTCTGATTTTAATCGACGTATATTGCCGGAGCAAGTTGCATCGCAATCCCATCCATTGAACCAATCTTTTTCCAGAATTCCCGCTTGCTTCCCAACCCTGCAAAAGGCAGAATAATAGTGAACTTCCTCCTGAGGATTTTTGCCTCTTACATGATCCATCGGCGGTAATACTCTATGGGTGATCCCCACCGTTTGTCCACTTCAACGCCAGCCACAAAAACCGACCCTCCACAGTTGGCCTTTTTAAAACTAACCCTACTGGTCTTGCTGGTTTACGCGGGAATGGCGCTTTTTTACAGTAACCCAAACCTCAATGAGGCCTGGCAAACCAGGGAAATGTTCGTCTGGCCCGTTACCGGGATCTTACTCTGGAGTTACTGGCAGGGGTATAAAATACTCAAGGAATCCGACATTCCGACCCGTTGGGTGGTTTTGTCCGGGATTAGCCTAGCTTTATTGGCCGTAGTCGTGCCCGCATTTCACTCCACGGACATGTTTGGCTATGTGAACCGAGGCTGGCAGCAGGTTCACTATCACATGAATCCTTATGTGCATACCGTGGACGCCATCCCCGATTGGCAGCACGATCCCATGATCACCAACCATTGGGTCAACAACCCAAGCCCTTACGGATTTTTATACCTACTCATCGCCAAGGGACTTTGCCTGTTGGGGAATGGAAACCGCACCCTGACCCTGGCCATTTTCAAACTGGGCAATCTCATCATGCATGGCTTAACCGCCGTATTGATCGGGCTGGCTACCAAACGGTTAACAAAAACAAGTAAAATACGGCCTGAAATGGCTTTATACCTGTATCTGTGGAACCCGCTGATTTTAATCAACACCTTAGCCAACGCCCATAACGACGTTTATATGGGCTTTTTCGTGACGCTTGGCGCATTGTTTGCGGTAATCGGCTCCTGGCTGTGGATTTTGCCTGCATTAATGGCAGCCACCCTCATTAAATATGGCGCCGTGGTGATTTTCCCCATTGCCGCCCTGTTCCTGATCCGGCAAAAAGCTTGGGGCGCTTTAATCGCTGGCGGTTTTGTCTCTCTGCTTATCTTGGGACTATCCGGACTTCCGTTTTTACCGGACTGGCAAAATTTCCACCTGGCGGAAATTAACCACAACGCCTTTGTCAGTCACGGTTCGCTGCATTCCTTAATTTTCTCGGCCTATAAAACCCTGGCCAAAGAAGCGATACCGGCTTTATTACCGTACCGGGAAACCGTTCGGGATTTTCTGAAGAACACCTTGCTCCTGGGGTATGGGCTTTTTTATGCCTCCCTGCTATGGCGAAGGATACGGCAGGAGCACTACGGTACGCTCGACTTCGTGCGGGACGCGTTGCTGGTGATGGCCGTTTTAGTTTGTCTGGTCAGCCTGAAATTTTATCCTTGGTATCTGGGCATGTTCTTCCCGTTGGCCCTGTTTTTGCCGGAAGAGGACAGCTTGCGCCGCTGGGTCCTGATTCTTTCCGGGGCACAGTTGTTCTCAATCACGTTTATTGGTCAGGCCCATCTGCTGAATTTCATCATCATGACCGTCGTTCCCACTGTCTGGGTTGTGCTGCAAAACCGTCGGCAAACTGAAAAACAAGCCAAAACAACCGCCTTAACTTCCGAGCCGGTGACATATTCCAATCCGCCATCCGAACCTTCACCAGCGAACCGGTAAAACAATTACTCGAATAATTCACACCTAGTACTAAAATTGCCCTATTTTTCAACTTAATTTACAAAAATTTAACAAATATTCGATACTTGTAGCACAAAAACAAGTGATTTTGCTTTTATATAACCATAGGGATGTTAGGTTTATTGATCCATTTTACGACCTGAGCTTACGCTCTGCATTGTCGCTTCTCTTCTTTCTACCGACTTAAGAACACATTTATTGATGACAAGCAATTGGGAAATACAAGGGGGACATTATGGCTTTTCCAGTGGGTAATTATGGCGCCTTTGGCGGGGGCTATGGCGGTGGCGGCTATGGGATGGGGCTGGGTGGTGGCCTACCCTATCCCGGACAGTATGATCCGTACGCTAATGGCATTGGACTTCAAGGTGTGCGAACCGGGGCTTATACCACCCCGAACTTGGCATTGCCCGATCAACTCAAAGGCGAACTGAACCGGGATTCGCAAGAGAAAAAAGGCGGCTACATCGGTGCAGGGACAGGGGCATTAGCAGGTGGTCTTTTGGGCGCAGGTGCAGGAAAACTTCTAGGTAACGTCGCCAAAAGAGAAGCTACAGTTGTAGGCGCTGAGGTGGGAACTGCAATTTGCCCAGGCGTGGGCACTATAATAGGTGGCGTTGTTGGTACTGTTGGAGGACTTCTCGGTGGTATGTTCATTGGGGACAAAGTCGGCAAAATCAACTCCACCATGACTGATGTTGAAAAAGATGGAAAAATGGATGGCAATAGCATTGGCGATGGAAGCCAGGTCTTCTAACCCCACACTCAAGCCTTTATAAATGCAAAAGGCGAAAATCTATATGCTATGACCAAGCCCGGTGTGTCCCCGCACCGGGCTTGGTCTGCAATTGTATCAATATTACGGAACAGACTTCTCAAGCCCAATTTTTCTGTCAAAATAGACAAAATATCCTTTAATACTGATTCGGCGAGGTCAGTAAGGATATAAACCAAAGCTTCAGCCTGATAATAGCGACCTAATCAAGGTTGCTCCGGTCTAAGCCAGTTAACAATCCAGATATCGGTTTATAAACCTTGACCCTCCTCGCCCAAGCACAGGAGGTTTTTTTATGGCCAGCCATCCCCCCTTAATCACGACTGATACCTGGAAGCGACGCCATGTCATCGACTCCGCCTCGCTGAGTTATGAAGAAGTCCAGGAAGTCCTGAAGACCGCCAAGTCCTTTTCGCACATCCTCAGCCGGCCCGTGAAAAAAATTCCCACCTTACGCGGCAAAGTGGTGGTGAATATGTTCTACGAGAATTCCACCCGCACCCGCACCAGCTTTGAGTTGGCCGCCCAATACCTCAGCGCGGACGCCATCAACTTTTCCGTCTCCACATCCTCGGTCAAAAAAGGGGAATCCCTAATCGACACGGCGGAAACCCTGGCCGCAATGGGCACCGACGCCGTGGTGATCCGACACGCCAGTTCCGGGGTTTGCCAACAGTTGGTCCATTACTTTGGCGATCGCATCTCGGTATTAAACGCAGGAGACGGTTATCACGATCACCCCACCCAGGGACTGCTGGATCTATTCAGCCTGATGGAACGCCTGGATACGATTCAGGGCAAGAAAATCACCATCGTCGGCGATATCCTGCACAGTCGGGTCGCCCGTAGTAACATCCATCTGCTCAAGCTATTCGGCGCGGAAGTGCATGTGGTGGCGCCATCCACCCTACTCCCCCTGCATATCGAAAGCCTGGGCTGTATCGCCCACACCAATATTGAAACCGCCCTGCAGGACGCCGATGTGGTGATGTGCCTGCGCATGCAAATGGAACGTCAGCAGGCAGGCCTAATCCCGGCGCTGAGAGAATACATCCGGTTTTACTCCATCACTCAAGAGCGCCTGGAAAAATTCTGCAAGCCCGATGTGCTGGTCATGCATCCCGGTCCCATGAATCGAGGCGTTGAGATCGCCAGTGACGTGGCCGACAACCGGGAAATTTCATTGATCACCAATCAGGTTACCAGTGGCGTGGCTATCCGGATGGCGCTGCTGTACCTCTGCTTAAGCACACCCGCCGATCGTTCCGGACTGGAACGGTTCCAAGCCAACCTCAACGAAAGAAGTCATGAAAGGACCTTGGCCGTATGAACGCTCCTTCACGAACCCTGTTGAAAGGCGGACGCGTCATCAATCCCGCCACCCATACCGATGAAGTCCTGGATATCCTCATCGAGCAAGGGCAAATTACCGCCATCGAAAAAAATATCGACGAAAGCCGGGCAGATGAAGTCGTCCGGCTCAGCCCCGAATATTGGGTAACGCCGGGATTGGTGGATGTGCATGTCCATTTCCGTGATCCGGGCAGCCCGGATAAAGAAAACACGCAATCCGGCGCGTCCGCCGCAGTGGCGGGCGGATTTACCACCGTCTGCGTGATGCCCAACACCTCACCGGTCATCGACAGCACCCCGATGGTGCAATATGTGATGAACGCCGAAAAATCCACCGGCATCCAGATTTTCCCGATTGCTGCGGTCACTCGTGGCCTGGAAGGGCAAGAAATGACCGCCATCGGCACCTTGCTGGAAAACGGGGCGGTCGGCTTCAGTGATGACGGCAGGCCCATCTCCAGCGCCAACATGATGCGCAAGGCGCTGGAATATTCCAAAATGTTCGACGTTCCCATCGTGTGCCATGCGGAAGACTGCTCGTTGTTTGGGCATGGGGTGATGCATGAAGGATATTACAGCACGCTACTCGGCCTTCCAGGCATTCCTTCCGTGGCGGAAAGCGTAATTGTGGCACGGGATATCGAACTGGTCCGTTTTACCGGCGGGAAAGTCCATTTCGCGCATATCTCCAGCAAGGAAAGCGTGGCCCTCATCCGTAAAGCCAAAGCGGAAGGTCTGCCCATCACGGCGGAAACCACGCCGCACTACCTCAGCCTGACGGATGCCTGCTGCCAGGGGTATGATCCCAACTTCAAAATGAACGGTCCATTGCGCGCCGATAGCGATCAAGCCGCCCTGATTGAGGCGGTGATCGATGGCACCATTGACGTCATCGCGACCGATCACGCGCCCCATACGCCGGAAGAGAAATCGCTGGCTTTCGATTGCGCCCCGAATGGCGTTATTGGATTGGAAACCTCGCTGGGCGTTATGCTGACCCATTTCTACCATACCCATCGCCTGACTCCGATGGATATCATCCGCATGATGGCCAGCCGCCCGGCAGAAATCTTCAAACTGAAACAATCCGGCAATTTGGCCGTGGGACAGCGTGCCGATATTACGGTCATTGACCCGGAGCTGAGCTGGATGGTCGATCCGACCCAATTCAAGAGCAAATCGCGGAATACGCCGTTTAAAGGTCAAACGCTGAAAGGCAAAACCATCATGACTTTTGCCAACGGCCTCTGCCTATACCAGGAACCAGAAAAAACCAAGCCGGTGGCCGCAATCCGTTAGCTTTAGAGCCTCAACATTTTACTATTTAGAAGTTTTAAGTTCGAAATTAAGGCCAAAACCTGACGCAAAATCAATCGGCATATGTCATTTGATGCTTTTTATACATAAATTACGCACAAAAATGTTACGTTCCGGTTTTATTTTTTGTGTATCATGAACCCATGTTCATCAAAGCAACTCTGCATGCGCAGTGGTTAGGTATTTCTGCCCAGATTGCCGGAACAATTCTATCGTTAATTTTTTAAGAAAGAACTGTCCCCTTGAGCTTCACCTCACCCCAACCGCAATTCGATACCCAAATTTGGTGGTGGTTCCGAATAAACCGGCCGCCTGTTTTGCGTTAGTTCCTAACCTCTCAACAGCTTTATAAACCGGTCGGTTTCAGCTCCTCGTAGAAATCTGCCGGTTTTTTACATTCCCCCTCTCGCTTTAATAAGAAATCTTATGACAGCCAGCCAAGCCAATCCGCAATCCTTTCGTTTTCAGGGCGTTACCAGCGCCACGGCGGAACACGCGCTGAATACGGTGATCAAGAACAGTCCAGACTGGCAACAGCCTATTATCCGGGCGCTTAAGGTGCGCGAAGGCGATAGCGGGCTTTCATGGATCACCTGCCTGCAAGATACCCTGGTGACATTGTTTCCAAAGCTGACTACATCACGCAGTCTGGCGGAAATCGCGGAATCCAGCTATCTGGAGCTGGCCGAGTCATTCATGCTCTACTGCTCCTTGCCTGTCCTGGGCCGTAACTTCTTTCAACCGATCTTTACGAAAATTGCAGGTGGAAAATTCACCACTGGCGCCAGGGCCGCAACCATACTGTCCACGATTGGTCTGACGCTGGTGGGTGGGGAATCGATTATCCACTATTCTAAAAATTTGATGACCGCAAAAATATTCAAAAAAGATCGCTTCAGCGATGTGATCAACCTGTCTCAGGGACAGATGAAATCCGCCGACCATAGTCAAGTCGTCGATAAAGCCAAAAAGCGGATTATGCAGTGCGTTGCCATCTGTGCCGGGATTGTAATGGCTTCTTGGGGCCTGGCAAAGAGCAAGGATACGACAAAAATATTAGGGCCGATTGCCAAACAAATAGCAAAACATCTGGATTTTCAGGAGAGCAAAGTCGGCAGACTCTGCTTAAGCCCGGCTCAATTAAGGCTCTACATGCTCTTGGCCGTCTTTCCCTATTTGGATTCCGCAAGAGACAACCTGGAGCGAGTGGAAACCGCCTCGCGGCTGGCCTTGATTCTGCCGTATCTCGCCTTTGGACAGGATTTACTCCAAAATGCCCTGCTGAAAACCTTCAAGACTTTTTTCAAACCGATTCTGGGAAAAGATGGCAAACCGATACCGCTTCAGGAGTTAGCCAATACCGTTATAGCCAAGCATCCCCAGGATACTGACGCGGCGGTCAAGGCTATGGCTCCGCTCACCCTGCGCAAAGCGGCACTTACCGGCGTTCCCTTGGCCTTTGGGGTCGGCTTTACCGGCTTTGGGGTTATACTCCTCAGCCAATTCTGGACCAAATACCGTTATCAGCATCAACAGCCTAATAAGCCTCAGACCCCTCCTCTACCCGATCCTGCAAAGCAAGCGCTTACCACCTCCAATCAACCACCCTTCCCTACCCCCACGGTGGATTCACCCGAGTCTTGGAATCAAATTCTTTCTGGCGCTCCAACCGGGCTTCCTTATCAGCAACCCTTTTCCAAGCCAAATAGTTTTTCTGCAGCTTATACAAAGCCAACTGCCCTACCTTATGGCACATCGTACAAATATCCCCTGTTTTCACGGTAATTTCTGCGGCTTTTTTAGTTCTTATACATTCCAGGGATGCTGCCCCTCTGATTTTGTCTGTATTCTGAAACGCTACGCAAAAGGCTCGGTAATGTTACCGAGCCTTTTGGTAATGACGAAACCCTGATTTAAGGCTTTGACAATTGCAGCGGGCGAAGTGTCGGATTCGCCGAGTTCCCCGGTTGAGGCTGTGGTTGCGCCTGTGATTGGGGTTGAGCTTGCGGCTGGGCGTTTCCGCTTGCGCTGCTCATCGGTGCTGCCGTCTGGATGGGGATTAGGCCAGCAGTCTTGGGTGCCGGGTACTGTAGAGCCAACTCTTGCATACGGGCAATCTTTTTCTGGTAGTGCTCACGTTCTTTTTCTGTCAAATCGGGCCGCAGAGCTACATAGAACTGGTAAGAACGAGATGCTTTATCGTATTGACGGGTCTTCTCGTAGAGCTTGGCCAGTTCCAGGCGCACTTCCGGTTGACGCGGGTTCTTGGAAAGCGTGTCTTCATAGAAGTCGATAGAGCTTTCCTTACCGGTACGACGCCAAGTATTGAGCGCTTTCGCCGTTCTCAAGGTTCTCTGGGATTCTTCCTGGGCCGCAGCGATACGCTGCAAGCCGCGCTGAGCTTTCAGGTTACCGGGATCAGCCGTCAATACAGCCTGGTAGGCTTGCTGGGCACCGGCCAGGTTACCGTTCACCTTCAGGGTATCCCCGATGGTCAACAGCTTATCCGGATTGTTGGCATTCCGTTGGACCAAATCACCGAAAGCCCGGTCAGCATCCTGATAACGGCCCAGCGCCAAGAACGCTTCGCCTTGAATCATCTGCTCAGACTCGTTGCGAGGAGCCATGCTGGCGATATTATTCAGCTCGGCTTCGGACATGGCAGGCTGTCCCGACAGTTGACTGATGCGCAGATTCGCGAGGTGCAACCGCAGATCGTTGGGGTTGAGCCGCAACGCTTCCTGGATGGACTGCTGGGCACTCACCAGATCGCTTTCCGAACCCATGTTCTGGCTCCAATTGGCCTGCTTCTGGGCAACCACGGTCAAAGCCTGGGACAGTCCGTTAATGGCTTCAGGATCGTTAGGATTGTCCTTCAAGGCATCCTTGTAGTATTGCAAGGCTTGATCCGGCTTATCCACCGTCAGGGCCAGATGACCCATACGGGTACGACCCGCCTCGTAGTGGGGGTTCACGTTTAACGCGCTACGGAGTTCCACCATAGCGGCCTCGCCATCGCCTCGGTTATCGAAGATATTGGAGACAGCCATGTAAGCCGGCATGTAGGACGGATTCGACTGGATCGCCTTCCGGTAATTGGCGATGGCGGCAGCCGTGTTACCTTGTGCCTGGTAAGCGTCACCCATTTTAGACATAATGGCGGCATTGCCCCGGTTCAGGGACAGAGCCGTGTTCAAGGAGTTCAGCGCCTGATGCGGATCGCCGCCTTGCAGGTAAGCCTCACCCAAGCGGTAGTGGGCCATGTAGTTTTTGCTGTTTATCTTAATGGCGCGGTTAAACTGGGCTTTAGCCCCTTCCACATCGCCACTGGCCATCCGCATGATCCCTTCGTTCAGGATCGCTTCCGAATTGCGGGGATCTTTTTCCAAGGCTTGCTGAAACTCGGACATGGCCTCGCTGTTGCGACCCATAAACCGGTAAGTCGTGCCCAACTGGTTGTGGATTTCAGCGGAATGCGGATCCGCGGAAAGCGCCTGTTTCAGTTCATCCACGGACTTGTTCAGCAATTCGGTGCGCTGGCTCCGGTAGGTCATATCCAAGGATGCGGTACGGTTACGGTACACCACGCCTTTGACCATGTGAGCCATGGCGTTGCGTGGATTTTTGGCCAGCACGTCATTGGCGTTTTTCTCGGCGGCATCCAGCTTGAACAGGCCCGCCTGGGCCATCGCCATGGAGGTACGCGCCTGCGTGTTTTTAGGACTTCTTTTCAGGGTAGCGGCATACTTGCCTTCAGCAGCCTCATACTGGCCGGTCTGCAGGTAGCTTTCGGAATCGCGAACCGAACGGGTATAAGCGGCTCCCGCTTTATAAACGCGGGTTGCGGCCTGAGCCTCGTTCAATGATAAAAAGCCGGTAGCGGTTACGATACTAATGCCTAGCGCCAAGGCCCACGCTTTAGTCAGATTCTTCGTCATATTTCAGTCTTCTCCACTCATAAAAAAGCTTTAGCTGTAGATTACATCTTAGGCAAAGCGCCAAATGCTGCAAATCCCCCTAAAGTCTAATTATAGTCTTTACCATATGGTTGAGTTTCACACCATGAGATTAATATGGAAGCTCAACAGAATAATACTACTTACTACCCATGGAGGCTTGCCTGTTGTGAAACAGCCTATTTATCGTTGAGCTTCAAAAGGGATGGATTAATCCTTTAAGGGTAATCCCTTCCATTATTGCTGCCTAACCGACTAATACCATTCTTAATTTCGAAGCTTTTATAATCTGCAACAATTCAAAAGCCATGAGTCACAGATTCAGGTAGATAAAGCTCAGGCATATGGCAGGAAGCATTCTTGTTGTAAAAGTCGTCAAATCGAAAGACATGAAGGCTCAGAAATAATTACGGAAATGAGGTAGGCAATTCATGGAACAAGAAACTTTTCGGCAAGGCGTGGAAAAGAAAAGATTGGTGCTCATTGAGGACTATAAGCTGATTCGCATCGGCATTCGCACCGTATTGGACGGGGATGAAGGACTCAAAGTCGTCGGGGAAGGGGACACGGCGCTTCAAGGCTTACAACTCATTGAAACCTTGCACCCAGAAATGGTGATTTTGGATATTGGCCTGCCAGACATGGACGGACTGGAATTAACCCGACAAATCCGGAACCAATACCCAGACTTGAAGATATTAATCCTGACTTCACACGAATCGGAAGAAGAGGTTATGCAAGCTCTGGCGGCAGGTGCAAATGCATACTGTCTCAAGGACATCATGTCCGACCGTCTGGTGGAAGCCGTCAAATGTGTCTGCGAAGGCTGTCTGTGGCTGGATCCGCGAGTCGCATCACGGGCATTGCATGTGTTTTCCGAAACGGCGAACAACCCGGTCGTGTCCAACCGTTTAGCGCTGAGCAACCAGGAAAGAGAAGCGTTACGCTTGTTGGTGGAAGGCATGAGCAACGCCCAGATCACCCGCGCCATGGAAATCAGTATACAAACCACCAAAGCCCTGATTTGCAGTATTGCCAAAAAACTATCCGCCCAGGAGCGGATTGAAGCAACCACCAGAACTTTCTTCAGACAAAGCTTTGCCTAGTTTGGCATCATTAAAGATACTGAAGCCAAAGCAGGCCAGGATAATGGGGTATTGTCAGTAAACGTTCATCCACTCACTCTTCCATTCCTTAATACAAATTACAGCTTGAAAAACTCGACACCAACTCATTGCAACAGAAAATAGGGCATCAGTAGATGTCCTATTTTCTGTTGGATAAATTTCATCGCTTCACTCGTCGTATGTACAACAATAGGCCTGTCTCTTCAGAGACAGGCCTATTGAAAACTGGGAATCCGTTACTATTTCTTTGCAACGAGTTCTTTGAATTTTTTGCCAGCAGAGAAAGCCGGAACAGTTTTTGCCGGGATTTTGAGTTCTTTGCCGGTTTGTGGATTACGGCCGGTCCGAGCAGCGCGTTTGCGAGGCTCAAAAGTACCGAAACCAATCAAGGTCACTTTTTTGCCTTTGGCAACGGTTTTAACAATAGTGTCAACAATGGCGGCCAAAGTTTCATCAACTTGCTTTTGGGAAACTTTGGTCTTTTTTGCGACTTCTTGTACTAATTCTTCTTTATTCATGCGAAAAACAACTCCTCAGATTAAATTACACCCTTATTATAAGGGTTGTTTCAGCAAAGGCAAGTAGATCTTTTCCATTCCAGCCTGAATTCTACGCCCGTAGGAGTATGTATGTTCCCTTTCCTAGAAGTTTCAGCGCTTATTGGTTGAGTTATAACCAGTCCAGGTTGTTCAATAGCTGACTTAAATACTAACTTTCCCCTGATACCCCGAACCATCCGAACGCCATCCGTCCAAGCACCCAATATTGGACCCATTTAATCACCTCAGACTTTCCTGACTGAACAAATTCCTTCCTTTATATATATAGACATAGGAGATCTCCACATTGCGCCTTGAAAGTTCAAATGCTGATTGAGGGCTAAGCTTGAGTCATTGCACTATGGCGACCCAACTTACAGAAAAAGACACCGGCTTTACCGGTGTCTTTTCCAGTTTCAATCATTTGCCAGGTGCTTTGTATCGAGTTTTGGATCCTCCATCTTTGATCATCACGGTCTGCGGTTTCGGCAAGCCCAGATATGAATTTACAGAGAGAGCGCTATCGCATCTCCAACGGCCTGCAGCCTGCTTGAACTCGCTTAGATGGAACGTATTATCAAAAAATCACGCCTTCAACTCAATAACCCATACGAATAACAAAACAATAGATAGAAGACGACCTCCTACAATTCGAATTTAGCCAACTGGAGAATAGCAGTTACGGACTTAGGCTATTTGATCGAGTTTCATCAACCATACCGTAGTTTCTTTGAAAGAATCACGGTATCATAGGCACAGTTTGGAATTCTTTCCCCATTATTCATAGCAGGCAGATTTTGCCGGATAGCCGGATGGCGCTGTTCCTTATTGGATATCGAATCTGACTAGCCATGCACCCTGCAATAGAATTTAAGCGCATCATTTAAAAAGAGAGGTAAAGCGTCATGGAAATTCCCTCCCATTATCGTCCGATTTACAGAACCTATATTCGCTTTTCCTTGGTGATGATGGTTCTGGCCCTGCTGCTTGGCATCGCCTTTCAGGAGTCAGCCAAAAAAGCGCCTATTTCCGCCGCCTTACCTGCAGGAGTCCACCTGGAAGCCACCATTAATCTGGCCTTGGTGCATGGCCATGCCTTCTTGATCGGTGTTTTGATTCCACTCGCCGTAACCTGGATTTCCTACCTGGGACTGTCCCTGGGTTTTGCGCCCTTAACCGAGAAGAGTCTGAAATGGACTACTCGTCTCTATCTGCCGGGTTCCGCGCTCGCCATCCTGTTAATGCTGTACAAAGGTTATCACCTCTTATTGGGCGTCCGGAGCGGTGTCACGGATTTAAGCCAGCTGGACAGCAGCATGTTCCTGGGTAGCCATGCCTTGCGCGCCGCAGCTTACGGATTAACCCATACCTCTATGGCGCTGGGTTTGTTCATCTTTGTGATCTCATTTTGGAAAACCATGAATAACGCAAAAAACATTTAAACAGCCTAAGCAATAGCAGCTTAAGCACCCCAACTTCAAAAATTACCAGGAGCACTGCCAGGATTAACAAGGCGGTGCTTCATTTTTTAAAACCTCAAACGTTTCTAAAAGCTAGGGTTCCGGTTCACTTCCCAGCTCTTGCATGGCTTGCCGAACCAACGCAATCGCTCTTTGGCGGTGGCCATCCGCCAGATTGGAGTCACGCCCCAATTGGAAATTAGCCGTTTGCAAAGCCTGCAGCGCAGCCTGGACAGGCCGTTGGTGTCTCTGCTGCATGGCAAACCCCGTTCCCACGCTCAGCAGTAACAGCGCCGCCGTCAGCAGCAAATAACGTCTTTTCGAGATCATTTTAACCATTCCCCCGGTATTTAATAACCTGCGTTTCCTGTGACACGCATTCGCCTCTTTTTATCTTTATTATTGTAGCGTATTTTATACCGATAGCACTAGCCATGCTGGCTAATTCGGTTTTCCTATCATTAACCATCGGCGTTATAACCCCACCATCTCCTTTCAAATTGGACCACTTTAATTCCACTAATTAAATTAGCGGTGCTCTTACCAAAAATCCACACAGGAGCGGACTCCAACTTTGGTACTAATTGAACATATTTTTAAATTAATTTTTGCAGGAACTAATGCGCTTTCAATAAATGCACACCTGCACCAATGCCCGCCCCAACCGCAGCGGCAGGTCCCAAAGCGGCAGCGCCGGTCAAGGCTGCGGCGCCAAGGCCAATCACCGCTCCTTTTGCGGTTTTACGCACCATCGGATGATGCTTGAAATAGTTGATCTCATCCATCAGACCAAACCCGGCCCCATAGGCCGCACCAACCCAAGTGCCATGCCACAAGCCCATATGCTTGGTCAATGCCGAAGCGCCAAGACCGATACCCGCGCCGACAATCCCGGATTTCACCGCCGGGCTCTTCCACAGATCGGTAAAGCCATCCGCAATTTTGGTGGATAGGGCTTTGTGCGGTGGAGAAGAGGCCGAGGTAGAAGCCTTTAAGGGCTGATACTGATATTGGACATGATAAGGCGTTTCCGGCTCGATCCTGGGAAAGTACTGCGGATACGCTGCCCCACCCTGGCTTTTATAGATGTTCTGAAAGCCGTCATTTTGAGAATAACCTTGATAATAGCCCCCATCAGCCCAGCCGACAGACATGCTGAATAGTGACAATATGAGAGCAGACGTCATTGCGAGCAGTCTCCTCTTACTTTGTTCAATGCTCATACGGGTCAGCCCTCTCTAATCAAAATTTCTCTTTATCCTGGATAGGGAACGCTCATCCTATTTGGCCAGACGATCTGGCATTATTTCCCTTCGTTCGTGCGGCAAACTTCTTTTCAAGCCCATCCGCAGTCTATTATGCCATACCTCTATTGGCTCGACTATCCACCACAGGGCTTATCGTAAGGAATTGTTTATTTCTTTTTCCTCCGGCTTTTAGTCCTGATTCTGAACAGCATTCTTACTTAATGGCCCTAACGCTCAGCTTTTCGGATCAGTTAAAATAAGGGATAATATCGGCATAGCAGAATATAGGCAGCATGGGGTATTAGCAGATGAGCCAATCGTCCAGGGAGCGTTCACCCGAAGGCATCCACACCCGGTGGGTCGATATTGAGGTCAATGGGAATGGCGGGCACATGTCTGCGTATATGGCCTATCCGGATACCGAGGGGCCTTGGCCAGCCGTCATCGTATTCATGGAAATCTTCGGCGTCAACTCGCATATTCGCTCCGTAACCGAGCGTATTGCCGCCGAAGGATATGTTGCGATAGCGCCCAACTATTATCATCGAACCACGAATAACCTGGAGTTGGGCTACGCCGATCGAGATATCGCTATAGGGCGTAAACACAAGGAGCAAACCAGCCGGGAAGGTCTGCTGGTTGATATTCGGGCTGTCATTCAATTTCTAGAATCCCAGAAAGAGGTATCCCCTAAAGAGCGCATGGGCTGTATCGGCTTCTGCTTTGGGGGGCATGTGGCCTTCATTGCGGCAGGTATGCGGGAAATTACGGCCACCGCCAGTTTTTACGGAGCTGGCATCGCAACCAACTCTCCGGGTGGAGGCGAGCCGACCGTAGCCCACTCCCGGGAAATTGACGGTGAAATCATTTGTCTGTTCGGGGAAAACGATTCCTCTATTCCGCATGAAGACACGGCCATAATTGACCAGGCACTGAAAAACGCCGGCGTCACCCATGAAATTATTCGGTACGCCAACACCGGGCATGGGTTTTTCTGCGATCAGAGAGACAGCTATGATCCTTCCGCTGCGGAAGACGCCTGGTTGCGCGTTAAAGCACTATTCCACCGGCAGCTCAACCCGGCCTATGCGCATCCGGTATCCAGCAGTTAAAATAAAATTTCCCCAACTTCCCAGAGACACACAGGACTAAAAAGCCAAGTCCGGTGAAACATTCGGTTGTAGTCCCTGTTGGGTAATGGGGTTATTTCACTCAAAATATCTTCTGCTTCCAGTGCTCCCAATTTAAAGTCTGAGCTTTAGTTTTTTATATTGTCTGCGTGGAGACATACCACTGAAATGGCACGAACGCCCCTATTCCACTGGATGGGTAAAATGCTGCGCATGTCCCTCGCAACGGAACAGTCTTCCAGTCAAAACCCGGACAACCAAAACAGAGTATCGGAGCAAGCGTTAAAATCGGATGACTCACTCTTGAGTACGCCCATCACGCGAAGGGACTTCCTGAAGGGCGGCTTGGGATTAACCGGGGCCATTTTAGCCAGCACCATGCCCAACCCGGATGCGCTAGCGAATCTTACCTTCCCGGGACATAGAACACCTGTTATCAATGAAGCACGTCTCCCCGTCAGCATTATCGGGGGTGGGCTAGCGGGATTGGTGACAGCCTATCGGTTATCCCGGCAGGGCATCCGGTGCGAATTATACGAAGCCGGGTACCGCTTGGGTGGACGCGTGTTGACCCGCTCCCACTTTAATACGGACGGCATGTTCGTGGAAATGGGCGGCGAGTTAGTCGATACCGGCCATCAGGATTTAATTAGCCTTTGCCAGGAATTACGGGTCCCCCTGGAGCATTTTGATTTTGGAGAATCCGGCATTGAACCGGCCATATTTTACAGCCAGGGAACAGTTTACACGGAAGCCCAGGTTTTGGAAGCATTTCAAGGTTTGGCTCAGGTGTTAATCACCGATTTAAAACGCTGCTTTCCGGATGGCGAACTGGCCGTACCCACGGTTCAAAATCCTGGAGAAGCAAAATGGCTGGACAATCTCTCGTTGGCCGACTACCTGGACAAGCAAAAAACAGTCGTCCCCACCTGGCTGTTACGTTTGATCCGCTCCGCTTACATCGGCGAGTATGGGTTGGAGCCGGAAGAACAGTCCGCCCTGAATCTGGTCCTGCTGATTGGAACGGACACAAAAGAAGGTTTTCGTTTATTTGGCGAAAGCGATGAAAGTATGCGGGTTCACGGTGGCAATAGCCGTCTGGTGGAAGCCTTGATTCATGCAATTGAAGCTAACGTACCCATCCATTATGGACATCAATTAAGCCACTTGGCCTTATCCCACACACACGCCGCTCCCAACGTTTCTCAAGGAAACAATGTGACACGTCAGAATAAATTGAAACTCGGATTCACCGTGGATCGACGGTTCCGATGGGTCCCGGCAAGCCATGTGGTGTTGGCGTTGCCTTTCTCGCTGCTGCGGGAAGTAAAAGGGTTATCCCGGCTCGGGCTTTCTCCGCTCAAATTGCAATGCATCCAGGAATGGAGCTATGGCACCAACAGTAAGCAAATGATCGGTTTCCACTCCCGCTTCTGGCGTATGAATCATTCCGGGGTAAAAGCGAATAGCGGCGAATTAATCACAGATCTCCCCAGCCAGTGTTACTGGGACACCAGCCGCTTACAAACGGGAAATTCGGGCATTCTAACCAATTTTACCGGCGGAAAATCCGGTCGGGCGGCAAATAATCACCAATGGCAAAACGTGCTGGACGAGTTGAAACCACTCTACGGTGATTTATCCGGACAGCGGGACGGAAACCTGGCGTTCATGAACTGGTCGCGAAACCCCTGGAGCAAAGGAAGTTACACATGCCCCCGGCCGGGGCAATACACCACGCTGATGGGAGTGGCGCAACTGCCGGAGCTGGACGGCTGTTTATTATTCGCGGGCGAGCATTGCAGCATCAATTCGGCGGGATACATGAATGGCGCCGTGGAAAGTGGTAACACGGTAGCCCGGCAAATTTCAGAAAAATTTGCGCAGGCTACCGTGCCGACCAAAACGGCCACAATGGTTGCTCCACTATAGCCGACTCCCCCTCTAACAGATTGGGCCTTAAAGATAAAAACCTGATAGTTTATGCGGTCCCAGGCTATTCGCGGAATAACCTGGGACGCATTCAATCAACCTGCTACTGCGCGGTTTTAGCAGCGGGGTTGCTGGAGGAAGAATCGCCCGGCTTGGCATCCGGAGTGGTAGCTCCAGCATGGGATTGCTGCTTGTCCTGTTGGAACATGTGGAAGAGTTTTTCCACATGGTTGGGGCTGCTGGTGGTTTGGCTGGTTGAGCCAGCCGCGCTGGTTTCCACAGCCGGAGAAGCTTTGGATGGATCTTCTTTCACCTGTGCGGAACCAGTAGTAGCCCCAGTGGTAGACTCTTGGGTGGTTGTGCTGGTGGTGGTTGCGTCTTTGCTTACACCATCAGTCTGGGATTGAGCCAAACCAGCACCGGTAACGGAAGGCGTAGCTTGAGGTGTGGTAGCAGCATTAGGAGCAAGGGTATCTGCAGCGAAGGCAGCCCCAGTCATCATTAATGCAGCGGCCAATGCCAGTGAGGATTTTAAGTTCATTAGATTCTCCTTTTTTGAATGCCCAAACTAACCTGTCTCGACAACCGGTCTCGCCTGATCCATCCATTAATTACAGCTTGCTTAATCTAGTGTTTTTTAAATGGTCCTCAGTATTTCCATACTGAAGTTCCCGAGTATTCTACGCTGGCAAAAGGCATCGTCTATTGGCTGATGGTAGAGGCAATGTCTACTGATAGAATTAACACTGCTGGCTACAAGAGCTTAATGCCGTAAACCAAAAAGTTTACGGCTTAAAACCATACATTGGGGCTTTTACCGAGACTACCCATTTAGCTGTACCGTTTACTTTTAACGTGAATTCTCATAATTTTTGAGCATAAAAAAGACCTGTAATTATAAAGTTTTATTTTCACAGTTTCAAAACTCCCCTGGAATAAGTTGATAAATCTTGCGCTTCAGCTAAACACAACCATAACGAAGATTGAAAACTATTCAGCGATTCTCCCTGTACCGCTGTTATTTCAAACGAACTACAGATTAAAGCCAAGCCATTCCAGTCCTGTTCTGTACAGGAATAGCTCTGCCATTCCTAATTGAGTATGGGTTAAATTAATGGGGAATAAAGCCAATTTTTTTACTGGCCGGATAGCACCTAACCCTGTGGCTACTGCCCGAATTAGCTATTTATTTTAGGCCGCAAAACGCTATGCTGTGTTTAAGCATACGAAAGAAAATAAGCATAGGACACTTAAGAATGAGCAATCCGACCGTCAAAAAACCAGACGCTGTTACTTCCACCGAGCGACAAGGTGTGCAACGCTCAGGTCAGCCGCTCAAAGTCACCCTCATTGTAGAACATAGCCCCAATCATTGGGATGGCTCAGCCATTCGGGAACTGGCAAGCCTGATTGCTCCGACTCAGGTTGAACTTTCGCTCATCCATGCCACGACCAGCTTACTGGAAGGTCTTCCCGAACATGCTGAGGAATTTAAATTCACGGAACAATACCTCCAGCAAGGGATTCAAAAACAGGACGCCTCTAAAGCCGATCTGCTTCGGGATCTGAAACTGGCCGGATTCACGGTACAGCAGGAAGAGTCGTACCCGATGACAAATGAAAGCGTGGAGCCGATTTTAGAGTTTCTCCAACGGGACGGGCAAGAATTGATGGTGCTAATCGGCAGCCATACACCGGGCGCGCTGATGGGCCGCAACCACTTTTTCATGAATTTGACCAAACATGCCATGATTTCCACACTGATGATCAAACGTCGGTTCAATTTCCGGGGCACACAGATTCCGGCCTTGTTCGGCATTGACGCTTCGGATGCCACGTTGAATGCGGCCCGTCGTTTAAGCCGGTTAATTCAACCGAATCATCTTGCGTTGACCTTGGCCACGGTACAAAGTCCCGTGTATCAGGAAAATGCCGTGTTGGCTCCCTACGTCAATCAGGATATTTTGAACGAGGCGCTGCAAGCCAACGCCTCCATGACCTTTGAAATGATCACCGATATTTTAAAGCCCGAAGGTTTTACCATTGCGGATAACAAAGTCCTGATTGGCTCCCCCGCCACGGAACTGGGTTATATCGCGGAACGGGAAAACCCCAGCCTGCTCATCGTCGGTTCTCATAACCACAAGGGCTTCCTGGCCTGGGTCATGGGCAGCGTCAGTTCCCAGCTATTGCACTGGGATACCCATAATATTTTAGTCGTCCGTTAGTCCATCCCAACGGGGATTTCACTCATTTTCCAAACTCAAAAAAGCCGCTGAGCCCATTCGGGTTTGCGGCTTTTTAAATGATTAAAGACTAGTGTACGCATATCCTGAGCATCATCCGCTCAATATTAATTTTTCAACTCGTTTAAACTTCCGCTTCCAGACTTTTCTGTGTTTTATGCAACCGATGTTGCTCCAGCGCCTGCTGATAATCCAATGGCTCCAGTTCCGGCAACGGTTCCGATTCTTCTTCGTGGTGATAGTGCTTATCTTTTCTCTCGAACAGGTCTTCCACCACATCTTTGCAATGCTTATCTTTCATCGTCATTTCTGCTCACTCCTCTGCAAGTTGGCGTTAAATTACTCTATCAAATTCAAAAGCAGCTTGCATCACCCGATAAATGCCTTGAAGTATTGGCCATTTGTCTTATGCCTGTTTGGTGAATTGCCAATTCAGTCTTTTTTCATAAATTAGTGTGAGGAGTTCTTGTTCGCTAAGTCTGTAAACAAGCCTAAACAGGACCTATTCACTAGAAAACCAAAGAAACGCTAGCAGAGGGGAAACGGTTGAAGATCATCTAGATCAGGCTAATCGTTTTTATTGAACATTTTTAAAAGTGGAGGGAATTTTGCTGAAGATTCAATTATTCGGACCTAATTTGATCACGCACTACTCAGAGTTCAAGTATGGAAGAGAAGAGGAGGAACCAGTATGTCCATGATGACCTATCGCAATCCGGTTGAGGAAATTAGGGAGCAAATTGAGCGGCTTTTTTCAGACTTCACTGAAGAAAACCGGGGGCTACCCTTTGGCCATGAGTTTCCGCTTGCCAAACTTAAAACCGGCACTTGGCTGCCACCCATTGAAGTCACCGAAAGCGAGCAGGAACTGATCGTTTCCGCGTCCCTGCCGGGAATGAAACCGGAAAACATCAATGTGGAAGTGACGGATCACAGCCTGCTCATCTCCGGAGAATCCCGCCGGAAGAGCAAACTGGATGAAAAACACTTTCATCGCAGTGAATTTCAGTACGGACAGTTTATGCGCCGGATTCCGCTGCCGGATTATATCGAAAACAAAAACTGCAAAGCCAACTTCAACAACGGGGTGCTGGAAATACGACTGCCCAAGTCCGAAACCAGCAAGCGCCAGAAAATTGAAGTCAAAACCGGCAAATAAAACGGATTAAATTGACTGAAAGATAAAGCCTGCCAACTCGTGGATGATCGGGTTACAGGCTTTATTGCTTAGGCACAAACACTGCATGTACGGCTTTTTTCTCGGAGCGGGATTTCCGAGGTGTAACGCCCAACCGCTGGCAGTAATCATAGACCGGGCACAAATCGCAGCGCGGACGTCCGGCAATGCAAATTTCCTGCCCGTGCCGCACCATCACCCGATTAATGATATTCCAGTATCGCTTTGGCAAATTTTGTCGTAAAGCCTCTTCAGTAGCCTCAGGGGTGCGGGTATGCACATAACCCAACCGGTTGCAGATTCGATGTACATGCGTATCCACCGCAATAGCAGGTATATCAAATCCCAACTGCAACACCAGGTTTGCCGTCTTCGGGCCAACGCCCTTAATGCTTTGTAATTGCTCAAAATCAGCGGGCACTCGGCCATTAAAGCGCTCCAGAACCTCCTGAGAGACCTGTCGGATAATGGCGACTTTATTGCGGAAAAACTGCACCGGCTCAATCAGTTCCGCAATGGTTTCCGGCGGCAAAGCCAACAATTTTTGCGGGGTGTCAGCCACCATAAATAATCGGGTACATGCGGGCATCGTCACGACATCCCGGCTTCTCAGGCTCAGCAAACAGCAGATCAAAACCCGATACGGATCTCGCTCCGTTACATCGCCCATCGGGTGATACGGATACACCTGATCCAAAATATCGATCACCGTTTCAATCGGAAAATCGGATGCCATCAGTTTTTCGTGTCCCCTACATTTCACGACCTGAGCCAATCCTCAATATGGATCAAATTAAATTGCGGTTTTTTGAAATGATTGACTTCAATAACATCGCAATCTATCCGGGTAAACTCAATTATAAGGATAGCCTTAACAGGTACCATCCACCGATTTGGCAGGTTTTGTGATTACTCGTCACTCATACCGGTGTCGGACTTGAAGGTTCATCCACATCCGATTCAATCACTCCCGGCTCAGCTTCCAGCCGATCCATCGTTCGCAACTCCGGCCAGAGCATACCTGAAAGGATGACGGTCAGGATGGTCGCGAATCCGCCAAAGACCACCGAAAAGGTGGGTCCCAGCCATTGCGCCACCAGACCGGACTCAAAACCGCCCAATTCATTGGACGTTCCGATGAACACGTAATTGATGGCGGAAACCCTGCCCCGCATCGCATCCGGGGTACGTAACTGCACCAACGCCTGACGGATGACCACGCTGACATTATCGAACGCGCCGGTTAAAGCCAATAACGCAAAGGACAGCCAGAAATTTCGGGATAAGCCAAAACCGATGGTGGCAATCCCAAAGCCAATAATGGTCAACATCAACCATTTTCCGGCATTGCGGAAGGCGGAACGACGAGCCAGCGTTAGTCCCATTAAAATCGCACCCACGGAAGGAGCCGTTTGCAACCAACCCAGCCCGCTCGGGCCGACATGTAAAATATCCTTGGCGTAAATAGGCAGCAGCGCTACCGCGCCGCCGAACAGCACCGCGAACATGTCCAGCGTGATGGCCGCCAGAATGATTTTGGTGTTCCAGACGAAGGATAAGCCGGACGCCAAGGTAGACAGCGTCATCTCTTTCTTTTGAATGACGATCTGCTGTCGGCTTTTCACCAGCAGCAAACTCAGGCCAAACAGTACGCAACAGATAAAGTCCGCCAGATACACCCAGAACGCCTGATGAAATACCCCAATCAGCATGCCGCCCAATGCCGGACCCAGAATGGAGGCCGCCTGGAAGTTGATGCTGCCCCAGGTGACGGCATTGGTAAAGTTGGCCTCACTGACCACTTGCGGCAGCAGCGCCGCATTGGCCGGACTATGAAACGCCCTGCCCACGCCCACAACCGCTAACCGCACATACATCGCCCAAACCGGTCCATGCGTCATGGAGGTGTACATCAGCCCGGCCGTGGCAATTGCGTTGGCCCATTGAGCAGCCATCAGTACATTTTTCCGATCCCGGGTATCCACAACGTGCCCGGCGGGAAGCACCAGCAGCACCACGGGCAGAAGTTGCACCAGACCAATGTATCCCAACGCCAGGGCGGAATGGGTCCGCTCATAAACCTCCCAGCCAATCGCCACGCTCAGCATTTGACGACCCACCATGGAAATCAGGGAACCTATGGAGAAAAGCCGGAAATTGGCCTCCTGCAAAGCGCCCCAAGTATTTTCCGCAGCCTGGGTATTGGAAGACGGAGACATGTTCAACCTCGCACAACGTTATGGGGAAAAATCCATTCTAACGCAATGCAAAAACCCCGTACACCGCACCGGAAATCCATATCAGGCGGTTATCTTCCCCAATCCGGATTTTTGATATCAGGGGTGAGTCCTGGGAAAGTTCCTCTTTTTTAGGCCGTCCGACAAACATCCAAGGTCAATTTCCACCATTGGCCCTCAACAACAATATTCCAAATTCAAAAGCATTTCGGATTTTCCGAAAACAAAGGAAATATTTGTTATATCCAAGTTTTTATTCCAGTGTAAGCAATCCGCTACAGAATTTATTCCAATCATTCCAACTCATCAGATAGGCTTTGTGACACAGCAAATAGTTTAGGAGTTTGTGATTATGGCAGTTTTATTTCCAATGCCCAACAACAGCTATACGCTGAATCCCGCTAACCCGTCAGAGATGCTGCAAGGTTTCCTGAACATTGAATCGGCTGAAAAGGTGACCAACGGGCAGCTCACCAAGGCTCAACTGCAGGATTACACTCAAAAAAACGCCACCCCAGGACCCAATACGGCAGTCGCCAACTATTTAAGCAACAACTTTAATTTCATTTCCCAGCTCGGGACCCAGGATAATACCATCAGCACCAATGACCTGGTTCGTTTACAGCCACCCATGCCCTTTTTCCCACCGGTGATCAATGGCGGCTCCGGCAGCAGCGGCAGTCCTGGCGGCACGACACCGTATCCCGTCTTCATTCCTTACCCCGTTTATAACCAGGGTTATGGCTCATACCCCGGCTATGTAAACCAATATAACCCCTTTGGCGGCACTGGATTCATCAACAACGGCTTTGGTAATACCGGTACCGGCTTTGGCAGCTCAAACATGTCTCAAATGATGCTCCTGCTCTTCAGCAGAATGATGCAAATGTTTGGCTCCGGCAGCTAAGTTTATCTCACCCCATCTCACCTCACCTCACTCTCATATCTCCATCCTTTTCCCAACACCGACATTTCTAGCAATGTCGGTGTCTTTCTGTCTTTCACTTCAAACTGGATAAAGGGAGCCATACGCGCTCAAAAAAAGCATGCCAATTTTTGATTGAGACTCTACTGATTTGTCAGGTATTGAACCATAATGCGCCTATATTTCCGACCAAACGATGATCATTTCCAGGTAGAGACTAGCATGAAAAAATTGAGCTTGAAATTTCCCTCACCTTATACTAATCTGCTCAGGTGGCTTTAGAGCCTAACTTACACCTTTTTTGTTTTCAACGGCAATACGCTCTATCACCCTACCGGGAATGCAATGTTTGAGTTGCTTTTTGTTTTGCTGGGCAGATATGTACGTTTTAAATTTGGAGAGTTCAAACATGCACATCAACAATGCACGTTTTTCTTGCTATGCACCAACACTTAAGTTTAAAGGGAAAGACGACAAAGATTCAGAGCCTAATAGCAATAAAACTTCCCGATCATCAACTGGAAATATCTCCATACCTGAACCCTATCAACCCAATGCAATACCAAAAATGGTGAAGGAACTTAACGCAGTGATAGCGCCAACGATAGAAAAAAAATAAAAGAAACAAAAGCATACTGGACCGAAAAACTAAGAAAAGCTGACTTTTCCGGGCATGATAAGCCACCGTATGAATAAATTAAAAAATTCAATCGTTGAATATGACACAGAGCAGGCACTCAAGATTTAAATCTTGAGTGCCTGCTCAATCGATGCAAGTGATATAAACAACTTGATGCTCTCGCATATTTCAGTATGTCTATTCAATTTTTATTACTCTGTCTTATTCCCCTACACATCATTTTCACTTTATGGTATCTCTCCATGCTTGATAAAAAGCAAGACGCACTATTTCATCTTTGCGGTAAAATAAGCCCTCCAATGAGTGTTGAACAGTTAAAATAAAGGGGGGAAATCAGGATGGTATTATCTGAAGTATTGCCTTTGATAGAGCGGGGAATCCAAGTGAACGACAACCCAACCGGCGAAATGGACGGACGCAGCGAACAAAGTTCTGAGCGGGCTTTATCCCGTGAAGTGTTGGGCATCGTGGAAGCCGCCGCCTTGGCCGCAGGACGACTAATGGGAACCGGCAAGAAAGACGCCGCGGATGAAGCCGCCGTCACCGCCATGCGCCGATACCTGAGCGATGTGCCGGTTAACGGAACGATTGTCATTGGCGAAGGCGAACGCGACGAAGCCCCCATGCTCTACATTGGTGAAAAGGTCGGCCAAAATCTGCCCGGCCTGCCGGAAGTCGATATCGCCGTCGATCCGCTGGAAGGCACCAATCTGGTCGCACATGGTTTGCCCGGCGCGGTTGCCACATTGGCTTTAGCACCCAAAGGCGGTCTGTTCCACGCGCCGGACACCTACATGGAAAAGCTGGTGGTTGGTCCGGACGCGCGTGGCAAAGTGGACATCAACGCGCCGGTCAAGTACAACCTGAGCATCCTGGCGATGAGCCTGCAACGGGACATCCAGGATCTCACCATCGTTATCCTGGACCGCCCTCGCCACGAACAACTGATTCGGGACGTGCGGGAAGCGGGAGCACGCATTAAACTGATTAGCGATGGCGATTTGATGCCTGCGGTTTCCGCCGCTTTGGTGGGCAGCGGCATCCATGCCGTAATGGGCGCCGGTGGCGCGCCGGAAGCCGTACTGACCGCCGCGGCGGTAAAATGTCTGGGCGGTGAAATCCAGGCTCGGCTGCGCTGGAGAAACGAGGAAGAAAAACGCAGAGCATCCGCAATGGGCATCGATCTGTCCGAGGAAAAGGTTTACCACACGGATGACCTGGCCCCGGCGGATGAAATCGTCTTCGCGGCATGCGGCATTACCACCGGTGATACGCTGAAAGGGGTTAATTATTTCGGGACGGGAGCCCGCACCCACAGTCTGATTATGGCTTATAAATCCGGCCTGGTTCGCTTTGTGGACACCATCCACCTCAACCGGGAACGCGGCGGGCGCGTTAAGCTATAGCCCCTTAAAAAATTGATTGCCTTGCTGAATCTGCCATTCCTGCTTGTTTGGGAATGGCAGATTGACATGGAAATTACCAGTTCCAGTTACCCGAATTGAAGCTGTAAGCCAAGCCTTAATGGGACTGCATCACAAAGGAATGATAGGCAGTCAGAATAGGCTGGCCCCAGAATAAGGCGATCAGAATCCCAATAATCAACGCAGGTCCCAAGGGAAGATAGGTATATGTCTGTGCGGTACGGACCTGCCGAAGGAACACAAACAACGCTGCCACAGCCAGCACCAAACAAATCAGGCTCACCATCATCCGGGCTTCCGGGGTTAGGGAAAGATTCATCAGGAGCAGGGGAGCACCTCCGCAGACCACCGCCACGGCGCCGGAAATGAGAGACACATATTGCTTATCCCGAATCCATTGCAAAACCAGCATGGGGATGGCTGGAATGGTCTGCGCCACAAAACCCAGCAGCAAGGCCAACACGGTCAACGGCCAGCCCAGAAATGCACCCGCACCCATCATTAAATGGGTGTCGCCATGACCGAAGCCTTCGGTGCCAAAAAAGAGCTGGGAGAGCAAGATCATGCCCTCAAAAAATATCAAAGCGATGGCAATGGCGATCAACGCAGAGACCACTGCTTCGGGACAATAAAAAATAACGCTGCCGAAATCCAGCCGCATATTGCCCGGCACATGACCCAGGTTCAACGCGTTATAAATCAGCCCCGCCGGAATGAGAGACAGCGAGTTCAACTGAAAAATCAAACTTTCCCGCAGATCGGTAATAAAGATCACGATCAGATTACTGACCAGAAACAGCAGGAACAGCGTCTGCCAGCCCACTCCGAACATCCAAACCACCAGACAGAACAATACGCCGGTGGCCAGCTCAATCAAGGGATACTGCACGCTAATCGGCTCTTTGCAGGAATGGCAGTGAGCGCCCAAGATTAAATAACTCAACACCGGAATATTATCGATGGCGCGCAAACGATACTGGCACTTGGGACAGTGGGAAGGCGGCATGACGACTGCCTCGTCCGCCAAAAAGCGCAGGCCCACCACGTTTAAAAAACTGCCCACGCACAGCCCCACCACAAAGGTCAGGACCATTAAATAGGGCTGCATGGCTGGCTCTAAAAGTATCACCGTCTCACGTCCAATCTGGATCTTAACCGGGACGAATGCCCCTGTAGTCCATTCAGCCTGCTTAAGCGGGCTTTTCCGTATGCAAGTTTTTGGAAAGTATTTCCAACGCCTTCCGCAACCGTCGACTCACCTGCATCTGGGAAATACCCAGCTGCTCGGCAATTTCAGTTTGACTCAAGTCTTCGTAATAAGTCATTTTGACCACGGTGCGCAACTCTTCCTTCAGGCTGAACAAGGCGCGTTCCACCACCATCTTGTTTTCGTAGGTTTCCGTGAATTCAGCCTGGCTCTGGTCCACCAGGCGCTCCAGATAGATGGTCTCATTCCCGCCGTTATCGTTGACCATGAACTGATCCAGCGATACCGGAAGACGGCGCCGTTCAATATCCTGGGCCTGGGCAATTTTATTGACCGGACACTGCAATTCCTCGGCAATTTCCAAGTCCGTGGGCGTCCGCCCCAATTGCTCGGTTAATTTGGACACAATCTGGTTAATGCGATAGTACAACTCGTACATCTGGCGCGGCGCCTTGATCATGGATGTCTTGTCGCGCAGATAGTGGCGAATTTCTCCAGTGATAAAGTAAGTCGCGTAAGTCTTAAAGCTACTGCCCACCAGCGGATTAAACTTTTCCACCGCCTTCAGCAGGCCGATGTTGCCGACCTGGATCAAGTCCTCAACCGGGTCGCTGCTCCGCCGAGCCAGACCATGCGCGATTTTTTTGACATAAGGCATTACCCGAGCCACAATCTGGTCGCGCAACTTCTCCCGCGACTGATTGTCCATCTCGGTGGTCAAATATCGACGCAACATCTCATCCAGTTCCGACGCGAAAATGTCGTCGGACGAGCTACGGGTTGATGGGCCACTCACAATCGGTATCGTTCCTTTACTCAGCGATATAGGCATTATACCATTTGCATTGCTCGCCCGTTTCCCGAGAAGGGTTGATTTTCTGAGGGACTTTGTACTACAAATTAATGAGCGGAAACGCAAAATCCCCTTCATCGAATCGAGACATTACTCAATGAGTGTCACTTCAATGGATGGGAAATCTTAAGGAAAGGTTTGCTCCACCGTTGGATCTTACGACTCCCGTTATCTCACCCAAGGCTCAAAAGACCATTCTGCTGGCAGAACATTCCGGTTTTTGTCATGGTGTTCAAAAGGCCGTGGATAAAACGCTCGCCGCAGGGGAAGGCAGCGACAAGCCCGTTTATGTGCTGGGTCAGCTCATTCATAACCAGCAAGTGATTGATCACTTGGATTCGAAGAGCATCCGTACGGTCAGTTCTCTGGATGAAGTGCCCACTGGCAGTATCTGCGTAATCCGTACCCACGGGGCCCCACCGCAAGTGGTGGCTGAGGCGGAATCCAAAGGAGTGGAAGTCTCCGATGCCACCTGTCCGGACGTTCGACTGGTGCAGAACAAGGCCATCCAATTGGCTGAAGAAGGGTACACCGTGGTGATCGTCGGTAAAGACGAGCATCCAGAAGTGATTGGCATCAAAGCCCACTCCGATCGGGTTGGCGGAGCCGCCATTGTAGCCATCAACAAGGTGGAAGAGATCCCGGAAAAACTGAAAGAGATCCCAAAACGGCGCATTGGCGTGGTTTCCCAAACCACCCAGATGGAAGAGAATTTCTTTGAAATGGTGAAAGCACTCTCCAAAGTGGCTAAGGAGTTGAAAGTATTCAACACCATCTGCCCGGCGACTTACTTTCGGCAAAATTCCGCGCTGGAATTAGCAAATAAAGTGGAATTCATGGTGGTGATTGGCGGCAAAAACAGTTCCAACACCACGCACTTGGCGGAGATTTGCCTGGCTGAAGGCACCGACACCATTCACATCGAGACTTACAAAGAACTTGAAGATTGTGAGGCTTTGCAAAAAGCCAATATCATTGGGGTAACCGCCGGGGCTTCCACGCCGGACTGGTTAATCCAAGAGGTGGTGGACTACATCCAGACCCTCTAAAACTTGTTACAGTTAGTGAAGCACACGGTACGAAAGGAACACTCATTGATGGGAATCGCAACGTTCGTTGAAACTTCCGAAGAGATGCGCCAGGATTTTGCCGCCCTTCTGGAAAAAAGTTTCGAGACGGCCCTAAAACCCGGCACCATCGTTGTCGGAGAGATTTTAAAACTGGAAAAAGACGGTTTGATCGTCGATGTGGGTGGCAAGTCGGAAGGCTCTGTCCCCATGAAGGAAATTCCCAGCTGCTACAATCTGGAAGAACTCCGCAATACTTACCAGGTTGGTCAAGTCATTGAGCTGTTCCTGCTAAACCAGAACGATAGCAACGATGAAACCCGCGCCCACTACACCCTGTCCATCCGCCGGGTAAACATGTGGAAAAACTGGGATCGCTTGCTGGAACTGCGTGACTCCCGTGAGATTGTGGAAACCACAGTCAGCGGCACCACTAAGGGCGGCGTGATCGTCAACATCCTGGGCTTTAAAGGCTTTATTCCCGCCAGCCAACTGCGGGTGGCCAAAACCCTGCACGATTTGATCGGCGATGTCCTGCCCGCCAAAATTCTGGAAGTGGACAAGTACAAAAACAAACTGATCCTGAGCCACCGGGAAGCCGTGTTCGAGCAAAAAGCCAAAACCCGCGCGGAAACCATTGATCGCCTGAACGAAGGCGATGTGGTGGAAGGCGAAATCGTCAAAATCACCGATTTCGGCGTATTCGTGGACATCAACGGCATCGATGGCTTGCTGCCGCTGTCGGAAATCACCTGGCGCCGGATTCAGCACCCGTCCGAAGTACTCACCTTGGGCGAGCGCCTCACTGTCCGGGTGCTGACCGTAGACCGCGATCTGCAACGCATCAGCTTGAGCCTGAAACGCCTGCAGCCCGATCCGTGGCAAACCGTGAACGATCAGTTCAAAGTTGGCGAGCTGTTGCCGGGCCGCATCTCCAAGCTGCTGAACTCCGGCGTATTGGCTGAGCTGTCCCCCGGTGTGGAAGCCTACTGCGCTTACGACCATAGTGGCCGCCAGTACTTCCTGAACGATTCATACAACTTCAAGATCGTTTCCATCTTTGCCGGCGAACGCAAAATTACTCTGGAGTACCACAGTCCCGTCGCTTAAGACGGGGCCGTGGCCCTTCGGGGCTTCTTCGCATCATTTGACACGGTTTTTTGATGTTGGTATAGTGAGTTCTCACTTTGCCGTCACCCCCAGTGACATACAGCAACAGCCTCACAAAATCAGGCCAGTTCGTATCGAATGATCAGCGATTGGTAAGAAAAGTTTCTGATATTAGACCCCTTAATAAAGGTATCTCAACATGTTAGCCATTGTGGATTTAAACGGAAAACAGTACCAGGTTGAAGAAGGTCGTTATATTGACGTCGACCGTCTCGCTATGGAAGAAAATACGACTTTTGAAATCGGCAATGTCCTGATGCTGGTTAACGGTGAAGCCTCCGTGGTTGGCGCGCCCTTTGTGGCAGGCGCTTCCGTCAAGGCCAAAGTCCTCAGCCATGCCCGTGGACCGAAAATCCTGGTTTACAAAATGCGCTGCAAAAAAGGCTACCGCCGGAAAAACGGCCACCGCCAGGATTATACCCGCCTTCAAATTGAAACCGTCAACCTCCCGGGTTAATTGCCCACAACAAGTTTAAACTGGAGATAAACAGCTATGGCACATAAGAAAGGTGTAGGCTCAACAAGGAACGGACGCGACAGCGAGGCCCAGCGGCTTGGCGTAAAGCGTTTCGGTGGTCAAGTGGTCAACGCTGGCGAGATTCTGATTCGTCAACGTGGCACCAAATGGCACCCTGGCACCAACGTAGGCAAAGGTAGCGATGATACCTTGTTCGCCTTAGTTGCTGGCGCCGTGAAATTTGAGCGTCACCGTAAAACCCAAACCAAAGTCAGCATTATTCCTGCTTCGGCCCAAGGTTAAAAATCCTACAAATCCTTAACTCTTTTGAATCCGTAAGAATCCGATAGTGGGCTTACGGATTCTTGCTTAGGGGAAATCTCCAAAGGCACCGGATATATGGTTTCAGGTCCTGCGCCTGCTACAGCATGACCATCCACCGAATGAGGATTCCCCGAGGCCGCGATTTCCACCCCTTGCCTTAAGGAATCTTCCTTATTTTCACCGGTACGTTTCATCGCTTTGTTCTTTTCTTTACCGCTACCAGGTTCCCGCTCCGGCAGATTCACTTTGGATTCAATCTTTTCGGCGCATTCTGAACAAAAGCGACCTTTACGCAAACGAGCAGACATCTTTTTATGACATCCCTGGCATTTGAACATGATATAGGCTGAAGCGCTCGCTAAACGACCGGAAAATAGCATTTCTTCCATGTCCTTCAGCGGAAGGTGACATTTTTGGGCGACATCCTCCACCATTAAACCGGGATGCTCCAGTACAAAGTCGATCACCAGCCGCACCAAGCCTTTGGTCGCGCCTATACAGTCCGAGCATAAGGCGCCTTGGCTCTTTTGAAAGACTTTATTACATCTGATGCAGTTAGCAATATCCATTCCAATGAATCTCTGGTTTTAATCTGTAGGTTTAACGCGCTGAAAGCCAAAGCGCCGAAGATCGGTGTATAATCGCACTCCAATGCCGGTAGGCTTATCCAGTTGCAGCAAGGCGGCAATTTCATCAAATCCGTCGGATTCCTCGTCCGCCTTATCCAGAATCCTTAACACTTCAGGCCGACTATGGATAGGCTCACCCGTAATCGCCAATAAGGGAACACCGCAAGCCAGCATATCTTCCAGAAGGTTATTGAGCGGCTTTTCCGGCATGCTCATCTTTATGGCCTTGTTTTGAATCAGAGGCTCCGGAGCATACAGGCTGTTGATAGCGGCTTCGATCGATTGCAGGCAGGGTAAACATAAGGGCTCATCCTGGTAGATAGAGCGAATTCTCAAGCCGCAAGCGTAACAAGAGCCGTGTTGATGACCGAGCAAATATACCAACTTGTCCAAAGCCAGCCGTGAAAGAAGCGCATCCCGCAAGCGACGTTCCTTCAGCCTGGTCACCTCGGCCACTTCGGCAAAATCGAAGCCGGACCTCAGCAGGAAAGGATAAATCCGGTTATAAAGCTTCTGATACTTAGTTCGCTCAGCCACAATGCGAGGATCGCGGGAGCGGGATTCCCGATACTCCTGTTGCTGGGCTTTCGCGTTATTCAATTTTTGCTGAAGTTCATCGTTGCTCATACGTATAAAGCACTCTTTAAAACTGGTTAAAGTATCGACAGCTTTGTCGGAAAGTTTAGTGCGCTTTGCAAAATTTTTCAGCATTTGCGAAACTCTGAGTTTGAATGTTTCTTCTGAACCGGAAACTCACCACGATCCGAGTCATTCATGAGGAGAACCAATCACTCTGTTATATGCCCAATATCAGGACCCATTAAACCACTGCACAAAGAGGAAAGCCTTGTAGCTAAACCGTTTGAGCCAACCAACGCAAAGCTTCACGCAGGACAGCCTCGGAATTGACCTCGGTTAACCCTTCCCCTATGGATTTGAAGCTACGGGCAATCTCATCCTGCTGATAGCCCAAGGATAGCAATACGGATTCAGCCTCCCGATAAGCTTCCCCCTGTGCTTCCGGCAAGTGCTCACCAGCCAGGCCGGTGGTGAATTCCACCGAACGCCAATTCATCATTTTTTCTTTCAGCTCTAAAGTCATCTTTTGGGCCAGTTTATTGCCCACGCCTTTAGCCCGAGTCAGCACCGCAAAGTGATTGGACACCACCGCCTGGGCGATTTCGGAAACTGAAAGCGAGGAAAGCAAGGATAAGGCGACTTTAGTCCCGATACCGGAAGCACTCTGCAGAATATTGAACAGATCACGCTCTTCCTTGGTGTTAAAACCCACCAGAAACATGGCGTCTTCCCGTACGATCAGGCTGGTGAACAGTTTGACCGCCTCTCCAAGCTGAGGACTGCTTTGAATGGAACGTTGGCTGCTCAGGACTTCAAAGCCCATGCCATGCACATCCACCAGGAAAAACGCCCCACGCGGAGATTCCAATGCTTTGGCAACCAATGTCCCCTTTACAAATGACAGCATGAATGCCTCCTAATCCGCTTGCCCTGCCGAGTGGGCCTATTATAGCAGAACCGGACCCATAGCCGCCAAAAGGGCTTCCGCCATTTGCAAATCGGTAAGCGTGGTGATTTTCAGGTTACGCTCATCGCCCGGAATAGCCACGACAGGCCCAAGTCCCGCCAGCTCCATGAGCTGCACGTCATCCGTCACCGGAATATCGGAAGCGACCTGTTGATGCGCCTGAAGCAATAAAGCGCGATCAAAACACTGCGGCGTTTGCGCCCGCCACAGCAAACGGCGATCCAAGGTTCCCTGAATCATCAGCGAGTCCGGCTCCACCTGCTTCACGGTATCCTGTATCGGAACGGCCACCAAAGCCCCTGCCGCCCCTTCCACAACGGTATGGACAGCCTGTTCAATCACTGGAGTGGATATCAAAGGACGCGCGGCGTCATGAACAGCCACCACCGGCACCTCGGCAGGCACCGACAGCAGTCCTTGATAGACCGAATCCCGACGCGTGGCCCCGCCTGCCACATAGAGGATTGACGCTTCCGGTAGCCATTGTGCCAACACAGCCTGATACTCGGACTGTAAGTCCGGATGACAGACCAACACCACCTGCTGAATGCACTTGGCGGACAGTACAGCCCTGACACTACGAACCAGAACGGGAATACCAGCTAGCAAAGTCAGTAACTTATTGCTTTGCGTGGAAAAACGGCTACCCGTTCCGCCCGCCGGGATAATGGCCCATGCCGCGCCTGATTTTGCCAGTGTGGATGTTGGGGTACCAGACTCAGTCATCCTGTTGGTCACTCGCCTGGATTGCCGTGAAAATGCTGATAGGTTTCCCGCAGACTAAGCGGCTTCAACTCATCGGAATTCGCCAGTTTCATCCAGACTCCCGGCTGATGATCAGTTGCCGGAACCTCTTCCTGAACGTTTTCCTGAACTCTGCCCAACACATGGAAATGCTGGTGAATCTCCGCGTTTAAAGAGGGCACTGTCGCCACCAGTTCAAAGTCCTCGCCACCGTATAGAATGGTCTGCCACAGTTGTTGGTCATCCAAACCCTGAGCCTCGGCAAATTGTAAAAGCTCCGGATGTACCGGAATGGCGGACTGTTCCACCACCAAGGTTTTCCCACTGGCTTGAGCGATCTTCAGCAAGGCATCCGCCAAGCCATCGCTGCTATCCATCAGCGCATAACGGTCAAACTGCCGGGATAACAACAAACCGGCATCTATCCGTGGCATCGGCCGAAGGTGCGCCATTTTGCAGTTTTCATAACCCGGCAATTGCTTTTGTAAGGCCAGCAGACCGACTCGACTCAGGCCATGATAGCCCGTAGCGATGACATAATCTCCGGCCTGGGCATTATACCGATGGCCTGGCGTATGCCCTAGGGGACATTCACCGACAGCCGTCACGTTAATGACCACACAGCCACTACTGACCGTATCCCCGCCGATAATTTGACCGCCAAAATGATCACAAACGGCGACAAAACCTTCGTATAACGCATGAACCCAAGCCAGATCACAGGAGTCCGGCAAACCCAAGGAAATCAACAGATACTTCGGCCGGCCACCGGTAGCCGCAATATCGCTCACATTGACCGCTGCGGCTTTCCACCCCAAATCCTGCGGGGTAAAGTACGCCAAGTCGAAATGCCGGCCTTCCACCAACATGTCGGTGGTATAAATCAGCCGGTTTTCAGGCTCCCAAAACGCGTCATCGGTCAGGGCCTTATTTTGCCCGGTCTGTCGGGCAATCAAATCAATAATGGCCAATTCCTTAGACATGAAGAAACCTGTAATCCCGAATAGTCTGATAAAAGACTATGGGTGAAATAACGCGACACTAGCATTTACGCCTGTTGTTCAACAGCGTAACGATAATGGGAAGGCCAAAACAACCTTCCGAGTCATATTAACATAGAACGAACGCCTCTACGCCAGGGCCAGGAAGTTTATGCCAGCACCTTCGCGAGGACGCGGACGCTCCAGGTTCGGAGTGATCTGTCTGTTTGCGATCTGCGATTGAAATGCCGTGAACGCATCGCCTTGAGGAGGCACAAAACCACCTGGGTTTCCTCCAAAGTGCGTCTGCCGTTCTAAAAACGGATTTCTTGGCTGTTGCTGAACCGGTTTCTGTGGAAACTGGGGCATTTGAAACGGGTTATTGCTAAATCTGTGGATCGGCATTCTCTACCTTCTTTCCGCCTCTACAATTTCTATTAAAATAAAAACAATTTGTTATCAGGAATTGCTTTAACCGCTTATATTTTTATAAATTTGTTTAATAAAGTTCGTCAGTCAGCTCAACACGGCTGCTTAATGCAGCTTGGGTTTCTTTACCATGTGTTGCTGAGCGACCTGACTGTACATATTGCTAAGTGAGGGTGTATTACCAGTAAAGTGCTGGGGTTGCGTCTTCGGTTTTTGAGGATAATACGTTTGCGGCGCTTTAATACCATGAGCTCCTGTAATCATATGAAACTCCTTTCCTACTTTCTCGACTTCCCACTGCTTCCTAAATGATGAGCTGGAAAATAACTTCTCTTTATTTAAAAAACAACCAAATAAAAAAATTGCCTGAACGCTCAAAACGTAACAGATTCTTAACCCTGTGTTGCGCCTAATGCTATGCCCTGTTAAACAAAAAAGGAAGGCTTGTGCCTTCCTTTTTAAATATTCAATTCAATAAATGAAAATCCAAATGATAGAAGTAAGCTATCCCATCACGTCTAGCCTGCCCTGATGCAGAGGCTTATAAAGATTCGATTTCGGGAGAACCTCCTGCCTGAATAGCTCCAATTGACCCATTCTTTGGGATGGATCAGTTGACAGTTGCAACGCAGGACCAGCTTGGCGGCTCATCATCTGTGCAGTACCAAAGCGGGGCATTAACCCTCTTTCCTGCTGTCTCATCATCAGGTCAGAATTTATGAGTTTATGAAGCACAATATTTGTGTCCTTTGAACGATAGCCCTATTAAAGCACAGCCATGTCCCTTCGTCATGCTAACGAGGCTCTCTGAAAAGCTATGACATGCTTTCAAGGTATAAAAACCGGTCAAACGATTTTTTTACCCATGCCAAAACGCTTTTTTCATTCGAACGGCATGACGATTACCAAGCCAAAAGAAAAAGCGGGATTTTGGTCCCGCCTTGTTTTTACCTCACTCGTCACCATTTGTTCCAGTAGATCAACCCAAACGGGTTGATTGGTTGGGAAAATTTGTTTTGTCTGAAAACCTATTGCCAATTAATGTTTATAAATCTGAAGTGTCTTGAATGTTTCGTCCTGACCTTAAACCAACTGTCCTATTCAGAATATGGTTTCCATTCGGATGAACCCAGGTAGTTGCTGTCAAAACCAAACTTATTCATGAGATTAATTTTCTATTATGATAAATAAATACAGCCAAATTGTAAAGCAGAATTTTAGGCAATAACCAACGGAAAGTGTGAGTATTACACCTCATGCACCAGCAAGGGCGCAGGGACGATCACACATTCCTCAACCTAATCCAGGCTAAATCCGCTGCAAAATGGAAAAACTTCCTTAGCCATTGGGCCTACCCTGCCTGTTATTCAGGGTTTTACCTGCCAGGCCAGCTCAAATTGAACGCTAGCCTGGCTTAAAAACAAAGGTTGAATGGACACGGATTATTTGTCTGTTCCTTTAAGCTCTTCGCCGTTACGCTCCTGTTCTTCCATCGCAAACAACTCATCCCGCGCTATAACATTATTTCCATTTCCACCACTTTTATTCATGGCAGCAACAATTTTGCTTTCTTTACCCAGTTTCATGAACGCCAAAATATGCTTTGGACCAACACCTTGTTTTACAATATCAATCACTTTTCTAGCTACATCCGTTAATTTTTCACCGACCGTTTGATCTGGCTTGATGTATTTCTTCTTGAAATATTTATGAGTATAAGCTTTTGGATCTGCTTCAAATTCTCCATTTAAAGCAATGACATCTTTGGACGGATTAGGGCTACTATATAACGATTTATCCTCTCCCTCACCATTCCCGAATTTCGGTTTTATACCAACGGGTGAAGAAGCAGCAAAACGGACAGCTGTCAGCATATAATTCCTTTCTGAGTGTGGCAATGACGGGAAAAACTATAAAAATAGTAGGTCTACTATAATCAAGTCATCGTTTCTTTTCAACATACTTGACCCACATGGAAAGAGCCCGTTAAGCCCAAAGACCGGAAACTTCCCGTGATTCATCCACATTTTAAGCCTTAACGTTTCTACACCCTTTGATTTCACATGGCTTTGACACCAGCCGGATTGAAACGACCAACCGTTTATCTCCCTCTATTTCCCCAATTAGACCATAAGCAGAGTGGATAGCAGGCTAGTGGTCAAAGCAAAAGGCTGGCAGCATTTAAAAGATGGGTGTAATTGAAAGAGCTAAGCGCCAAATGAAAGCCAAGTAGCCTATTCGTTCACTCCGCAATGATGCTATGAGCCCAGTTTCATGTTGCTGAATATTGATCCGACGGACTCGATGAATACCACCACGATGGGTCCCCCGATACACACCAGAATGGCGGGGAATAAGAACACATAAATGGGGATAACCATCTTCACCGGCACTTTGTTGGCCTTTTCCTCCGCCTTGGCCAACCGCTTAACACGCAAGGAATCCGCCTGCACCCGTAAGGTATGGGCCACGCTGGTCCCCATCTCATAAGACTGGATAATGGCGTTAATAATGGTGTTAAAGTCATCCACCCCGGTCCGGTCAGCCATGTCCAGCAGCGCATCCTTCCGGGCGCGGCCAAAATTAACGTCCCGCGTGTAATGGATCAACTCTTCCCGCAGAAAACTAGAGGTGCGAACGGTCTTAAGATTGATGATTTTACCGATGGCCACATCCAGGCTCAACCCTGCCTCCACGCAGATGACCAGAATATCCAGGAAATCCGCCAGAGACTTTTGGATGGCCTCTTGCCGCTTCTGGGCCTGCTGCATCAGCCACAGCATGGGGAAACCATAGCCCGCCAAGCCGAAGAAGGAAGAGATCATAAAGCCCAGCGCACCGTTCACTTTGCCAAACAACGCGGTAAAACTGAAAAACATGGCGAAAATAACCACGGTGCACAGCAATTGAAAGCCGAGAAAGATTTTGGGGAAGTTCGGCTTGTGATACCCTGCCTGCATCGCCTTCATGCGGACCCAGGACTTGCTGCCCAAGGGAATGAACGCCTGGGTACGGTCAAAGATCATTTGCGCGAATGGGAATAAAACGCGGGAATTGAAGCTGCTTTCCAACTGTTTCTTACGGCTGGTCACCGCTTTTTTCTTGCTGTCCCGCTCCGATAGCGAACTGATGCGCTCCTGAACCTGGTCGTCTTCCTTGTTGGCTTTCATGCCCAGCACCAGGAGCACCAGGGTTACAACGAGCATAATCGCCGCACCAATCATCTGAATGCTCATCTGCATGACGACTTAAACCTCAATCTGCACAATTTTATACAGCACCCCGATGCCGCAACACATCCAAAAGCCCGTAATCACCAGCACTCCAATACCGATGGGGTTGGTCACGAACTTAATGGTGGGATCAGGCAGGAATACGAACATGATGAGACACAGCACCAGCGGTACACAGCAGACAATCCCGGCGCTCAGCTTGCCTTGCGCGGAGATAGCCCCAACCTTCTGGTACAGTTTGTAGCGATCTCGAATGGTTTTGCTCAGGTTACCCAGCAATTCCGCCATACTGCCGCCGGTTTCCTTTTGGATGAGCAGAGCGGTCACGAACAAATCAACGTCCTGCGAGGGAATACGGCTGGCCAAGCCATACAGGGCGTCCTCCATGTTGGAGCCCAGGTTCATCTCCGCCGCCATCTTACCGAATTCCGTACCCCAGGGGTCATCATAGTTGTCCGACACCATCTGCACGGCGCGACTAAAACCAAAACCGGTCTTGAAAGCGTTCACCATGCTGTCCAGTACATCCGCGAATGTGGCTGCCGCTTTTTTCATGCGGAACATAATCCGGATCAACAGGTACAAGTATGGAATCATCCCACATCCGCCCGCCCCTAGCATACCAAAGATGATGTTCTGCCCGAAAGCCAGCCAAATCAGCAAGCCACCCGCAACCGCCGAACCCATCGAGATCAGGATGAACTCGTTGGTGGTGATCATCAGGTTGGCCCGTTCCAGCTTAATCTCCAACAAGTCTATTTTGGACTGCTGACCGTCCTTGTTCTTTTTGCGCTTCTTCAGGATATTATCCTGATTTTTGCCCAGGATGGTGGACACACCGGGCTTGGCGGCAGAATTTCCCATCAGGTCCTGAATATGCTCCTGAGCCTGGACTTTCTTTTCCAGAAACGTCTTATAAACCCCCAGCAGCAGCATAAATACCGCGAATGCGGGAATTAAACTGGCCAATAGATGGGTATTCATTCGTTAGCCCTCACTCACACCTTAAATGGCAAATAGGGACTCATCAATTTCAATGCCCTCGGCTTTCAGCACTTCTAAAAAGCGAGGGCGGATGCCCGTGGGCTTGAATTCACCGATAATTTTCTTGTTTTCGTCCAGGCCGTACTGCACGAAGTGGAAAATATCCTGCAACAACACCACTTCGCCTTCCATGCCCACCACTTCGGTGATGTTCATCACGCGGCGGCTGCCGTCGCTCAAGCGGCTGGCCTGGATAATCACATGTACGGCGGAGGAGATCTGTTCCCGAATCGCCTTTTGCGGCAGATCATAGCCCGCCATCATAACCATCGTCTCCATCCGGCGGATGGCGTCACGCGGAGTGTTCGCGTGTAGCGTGGTTAAGGAACCATCATGGCCGGTATTCATGGCCTGCAACATGTCCAACGTTTCACCGGAACGGCACTCACCGACTACAATCCGCTCAGGGCGCATCCGCAGGGAGTTCTTCACCAGATCCCGCATGGTGATTTCGCCCTTGCCTTCCAGGTTAGCCGGACGGGTTTCCATGCGCGCCACATGCTTTTGCTGCAACTGGAGTTCCGCAGTGTCCTCGATGGTGACAATCCGCTCGTCATCCGGAATAAAGCCTGAGAGTACATTCAGCAGGGTGGTTTTACCGGAACCCGTACCGCCGGAAATAACGATATTCAATCGGGCCTGCACGAAGCCCCGCAGCAGTTCCGCCGCCTCCGCAGTCAGTGAGCCGAAGTTAACCAAATCCTGCACCGTGAGCGGATCCTTGGAAAACTTCCGAATCGTCACCAGCGGACCATCCAAAGCCAGGGGCGGGATTACGCAGTTAAACCGGGAGCCGTCTCTCAAGCGGGCGTCGCAAAGCGGCTGGGTTTCATCCACCCGGCGGCCCACGGCGGATACGATCCGATCGATAATCTGCAACAGGTGGGCGTCATCCTTAAAACGAACGCGGGATTCGGTCAGCTTGCCCTTGCGTTCTATATATACCAGATGAGGACCCAGAATCATAATCTCGCTGATGGCCGGATCGCGGAGCAACTGCTCCAACGGCCCCAGGCCCATCGCCTCGTTCAGGATATCTTCCACCATGCGATCCCGTTCGCTGAGGGTCAGCAAAGTGTTTTCTTCCATCAACAGATGATGGATGGCGTCCCGGATTTGCTCCCTCAAGCCACTACCACCTTTTTCGCTGAGCTGGCTGAGATCAATTTCCTCAATCAGTCGGCGGTGAATGTTGGCCTTCAGTTCATAGTAGGGATCTTCGGGCGCCTGATTTTCTTTTTTAGGTTTGGGCGGCTGAGAAAACGTGCTGGTTGATGTCGCGGTAAATTTAGACTGCACCGGGCCACCCGAAGCCATGGCCGCCGGGGTCGGCAATTGTGCTTCCGGCACTGGGTCAGATGGACCAGCCGGTTTTTGCGGTTCATTGTCCGGAGGGGTGGGATCTTTTTTTCCAAAACCCCATCGGTTTTGCCTGGATAATGACATTGCACTTCAACCCTTATTACTTCTTAAGTACCCGGTTCCGCCGCAACCGGAACGCCTTGTTAAAGAGTCTTAAAAAAATCCGTCTTAAAAACCAAGTTCAAATCAGCCGGTTCAAGCGCCCGCTGTTTTCTTCGGGGTAAACAACTTACCCAGCAAACCCTTGTTGCCAGCCGAAACCGCGGATGCCTCACGCTCCTCAACATCACCCAATAATTGCCCAATCAGGGTATGGAGCGCTTTCACCGTGTCACTCTTGGGATTGACTTTGCTGAGACCCATGCCAAAGCTGTTGGCCTCCACATGCAGATCCCAATCGTTAGGAATCCGGGCAAAAATGTCGTAACGAAACTCCGCTTCCAGTTCCTGATTGGTCATGCGGTAAGCGGCTTTCATGTTGTAACGGTTCAGCACCATTTTGACCTTGCGCATGTCCAGATATTTCTGGGCCAAGTCCAAATACTGGCGTGTCCGGTACAGGCTGGGCAAGTCCGGCGTGGATACCAGCAGAATCTCATCGGAACGTTCCACCATGTACTGATGGTAGGGATCCAGCACATGGGTCGGCAAATCCACCACCACATACTCAAACCGGGAGATGAGATAATCCATCATCAACTCCAGCAATTCGGGGGAGATCATCTCGTTGTCGTCCAGCACGCTTTTGCTGCCCACCACCACATGCAGGCCGGTCTCGTGCTTGATCACGATTTTGGCCAACAGCGTCGCGTCCACATCCTTGGAATTGCTGTCGGCGATATCGCCCAACGCATAGCTGGGTTTGTGGTTCAGCATGATGGCGCTGTTGCAGAAAACCTGATCGAGATCGACGAACACCACCGATTTGTTTTTCAGATTCATCAATTCCAAGGCCACGTTCACCGCCACAGTGGAACAACCCACTCCGCCCTTGCTGGCGAAACAACTGATAATCCGGCCGGACTCCGCCTTAGGCTTAGGCTCAGACTCAGTCTTGGCTTGTGCCGCATTCGTCTTGGTAACCACCCGGCTCATCAGGGCATAGTGTTTTTTCAAGGCCGTTTCCAGGCCGATTTTATCTTCCGGATACTGGATAAATTCCGTAGCGCCTTGCCGGATGGCCTCTTTAAAAGTGTGAATGTCCATTTCCCGGTGCAAAGCGTAGATCACGCAGGGATTTTCCGGATTCATACCGATGGCCTGGATAAACAAGCCTGCATCCAGCTCCCGGGCGGTCGTGTCCACGATAATCACATCCGGCCAGATGTCCTGACATTCCCGAACCGCATCGGAAAGTTCGATGTAAACGCCATGAAACTCCACAAATTCCAGCGCATGCAACTGGTTGTACAATGCAACGCGTGTCTCTTCGGAACTGGCGACAGCAACGATTTTCATATTAGTCATACGGAAACGGACTCATTCATTCTATTGGCTTGGCCTTCTTAATTCGGCAGGCGACTCACCATTAATCGTTTCGGACAGATATCGGGTTCCAGTCGATCCCAGAGGAACTACGCTTTGCAGTCCCTACTGGGCTATCGACCAATTGTTCACGGACTTGAATCATTCTTTGGGTTTGCATTACTAGTTGGGAAGCTCATGTTTCGGATTCGGGTTTGAGCTCAGCGGTTGGGGATTCGTGTTGCCGGTATTGCTATAGATAATTTCCGGCTTAATCACCACCACCATTTCCGAGCTGGTCTTGTTTTTCCACTTGTTGCGGAAGAAGGAGCCCAGCATCGGCACCGAACCCAAGCCGGGGAAACGGCTCATGGAGTCGGTATCCTGCTGGTTGTACAGGCCAGCCAGCACGAAGCTCTGCCCTTGTTCCACCAGCAAGGTGGTGTTCATTTTACGGCTGATAAAGGCCGGAACGCTGATGGAGTTGGTGGATACGCCATTGGCGGAATCCAGGGAACTCACCTCAGGCGCGACCTGCATCTGGATCTTGCCGTCATCCGTCACGTTGGGCAACAGGTTGAGACGAATCCCAAACTCCTTGTACTGGATGGACACCTGACCCTGACCGCCCACAAAAGCAATCGGAATCTCACCGCCAGCCAGGAAGCTGCCCTGCTCGCCGCTCAGCATCATCAGGGTCGGCTCAGCCAGAGTGCGCACCTGACGACGCTCCTGCAACGCCTGTATAGCGCCCGCTAGCTGGTTGTTAATGGTAAATGCCTGGGTAATCCCGTTTTGATAGACCTCTCGGAACGATTGGGCAAAAGTTTGCGTACCGGAATTACGGTTGGTAATTGCGTTCGAGGTACTCCAGTTGGAACCAGGAGGTGCCTGGCTATCCAGCACGGCGATGCCTCTACCCGGCGCGGCGGACTGCACTCCGCTCCAGCTAGCCACCTTAGTGGTGCCGGACACGCCGGACAGAGTTCCACCCAAGGCATTCAAGGCCGTTTTGTTTAACTCCAGGAACTTAATGGTGCAACGAATCTGGGGCTTCTGGGCAATTTCCAGCATACTGATCACGTTGCCGGTGGAATCCGTCATGATGGAGCCTTGCAGGACATTGGCGCCACTGCCGTCGGATGAGCCACTGGTTGGAGAACTGCTACTACCGCCACCACTACTGGAACTGGAGCCGCCACCACCAATGGTTGAGGAAGATCCGCTGCTTCCGGACAGTTTCATATACTCATTGCCACCTTGGCTGGTGACCATTTTCATGCCCGGCTGACCGTAAAACACGCTAGCCAGGTTGAGCGCCTTGGAGGCAACACTAGCCGTTGGGACCCGTCCGGTCAAAATCACCTTCTCGCCGCCATCCGGTCCTGGCACCACTTCCACATGGATGTTGGGATCGACACTCTGCATGCGCTGACGAACCAATTCCAGCTTGGTGGAAGGCTCACCCTTGATCTTGATCAGGTTGATCACGTTGGCTGCATTTCCCGGCTGAGCCGAACCCGGAGCCTGGGAGTTAGGTCCATTGTTACCGGCGCCCGGCATAGGTCCCGCGCCCACGTTACCACCCGCCTTGGCAAAGAACGCCTTGGCCATCTCAATCGCCAATTGCGAGGACTCCCTGCTTTCAGCGGTACCGGTCAGAATGATGGTGTCTTCCGCCGCCATCGGCACGATTTGAATGCCCGGATCGACATACTTCAACTGGTTCACCAGCACTGAAACATCGCGGTGTACATTGATATCCACCACCGTATGATCCGGAGAATTCATATCGCCCCAGACCAACAAATTGGCAACACCCACGGCTTTGCCGGTCAGTTGGATTTGGGTGGGACTGATGATCACCGCAGCCGCCACATCCGGATTACTCACCGAAACACGAGTGGCCGGACGGCTGAGGTACAAGACTTCCGCTTTGCCAATCGCCAGATCGATGCTGGTCATCCGTTGGCTGACGCCGGATTTCAAAACTTTCACCTCACCCGAAGGATTGGAACCCAGGCTGATATCCGGAGAACCGGCACCGGAATCCAGACCAGGCGTATAACGTCGTCCGCCTTGGCTCATCGCCATCATTTTATCCAAAGGGCTGAGACCCATCATCGGCTTAGGCATTACTGCATGAACCTTACCGGCCTGAACAGGAGATCTGGCTGTCACTGCCGAAGGGACAACCGCTGCGGTATGAGAAACCGGTGCTTTTACCGGTTCAGCGTTTGTAACGGACGACGCATGATCCAAGCCCGGTTGCGCTTGCCCCGCAGTAGGAACGAGGGGCTTGCCGACTCCCGACATGGTTTCCGGCGACTGCAAGACAGGGTTGATATCCCCGTTAGCCGCCAGTAAAGAAACCGGCGCGTTAGCGGCTTTAGCGTTATCCGAAGGCATCGGCACATTTTTGGGTACCGCAACAGTTAATAATGGGCTGATGGTTGTAGTGTTCTGAGTAATCTTTTTGGTAGAAGCCAGAGTTGAACCTTTAGTCGCCACAGTAATCATCGGGTTGACCGTAAAGACCGGGCGAACCGGAACCGCTTTGGCAGTCAGCTTATCGGTGTTGTTCTTGGCTTTAGCTTCTTTTTTGGAATCTTCTTTTTTGCGGTCTTCCTTTTTGTGTTTGTCCTGATCATGCTTGTGGTGGCGATCCGCCTTGTGCTTCGCCTTGCGACCATGCTCCGATGCTGTAGAACTGTCTGCTTCATGCGCTGTCAGCATCTGATCAATCTGATTAATCGGCGTGGATGAGAGACGGACTTGTTCGGCAGGAATGGAAACAGCCACGGTTTTTGCGGGCTGAGCCGCTTTTGCATGCTCATGCCGGGAAAACAGCCAACCGAATAATCCATGCTTTTTCTTAGTGGTCTTAATGGGATGTTGCGGCGCTTGGGCTTCCGCTTTTTGAGCGGTTAATGCCGACAATAAGCGCTGATCCGTTAACTCAGCGAATTGATTTTTTGTTTTCTCCTGGCCATTGAAGCCAATGGATGCGGCAGCCGCAATCGGAGACATCGCATAGCCGCCCAGCAGTAGTGCGCTTAAGCCCAGAACCGCCGTCTGTTTGAATTTCATACCGTCAATCCTCACCGTCTCACTCGCTCTAATTCTGTCTTTACCTGACCCGGTTAAGCACCATTCGCCGCAACAAAGCGTCTCTTCCTTGTCTTATCCGGATTGAAATCTTACGTCAGTTTCTCACTGGTTAAAGTTGTACAAGGTTTTGTCGCTGCCCTGAATGAATTCCACCTGGGCGCCAAAGCCTGCCATCGGCATAGGCATTGGGGGGGGAAGAGCCGCTTTGGAGATAGGAGGCATAGGCGGCGGCGTGTATTTGGGCATAGCAGAAGGCATTGATGACCCGTTACCCAGTAATTCTTCCGAGTTTGCGCCAGCTAACTTGGCAATGGAATGATCCTCATCGCCTCGCAAGGACAGGCGAATCGTTCCGGATTCTTCGGCCAGGGCCAACGTTTCCGTTTGCTCAGGGGTTAGCGCCAGGGTGACCGAGGAAACCAATCGAGCCGCTTTTTCCGCATCCGCCTTTTCCTTATCCCGATCAATCGCCTTCTGATCGGAGGATGAGGCCGCAGGCAATGCAGGAGCGTCTCCGTCTTTTGCATCGCCGCTTTTTCCGCCGGCGCCCGCTGCTGCAATGCCGGAAGTAGAAGTCGCCACGCCTTTGGTTACACCCGTGGGCGTATCAATTTTATACTTGTTGTCGTCTACCATGGTTTGCGCCGAAGCCAGCACCAAAACATCCTGCAGAACGGTTTTGGTTTTACGGGCGGCCTGACCGCCACCGGTCTTATCCAGCTCAAAAGTGGTCAAAACATCCACGCGATCGCCGGGTTTCACAAAACCGGCCACGCCTTTAATTTCCGTGACCGCAACCGTGACAGCCCGCATCCCAGGGGGGATAAGGGCGGTTAATCCGCCATGCGTGTCACTGCCGGATACCTTTTGCTTGAAAATCGGCTCTCCGGGAAATAAATCCTGCCGAGCCACACGGCCCACCAACATATTTGGATCGCTAAACACATAACCCTTGGGAATATAAGCCAACGGCCATTTGACCACGGTCACATCATTGCGGGTTAAAGTCGTACCTTCGTTAATCGGGGATAAAGGCACCACCACATCCTGGGTTTCTACCTGGGCTTCCACTTTATTGACATGTTCCGCAGGTTTCCCGCTGTTAAACAACCCTACAGTGGCCAGCCCCATAATCACGGCCAGGCCGATAAACACATGTCCCGTCTTAATTGGTAAATTGGGCATCGGCATGAACTACTCTTCCTCTCGTTTGCACGTCCCATTCCCAAATTGCGAATTTTGAGAATGACCACTCTGAAGACACGAACCATTCATATCTTATTTATGGATGATCCGGCCCCAAAGAAGATCCTCCGTGTAGTCTATTCTGATTAGCTCAGCAAGGCAGGATAACCAAATCCTCTGCTTGCAATATTCCCGACAAACCCACTAAAACCCAAAGAGCAAGGCTGGTTTTGCCTTGCTCTTCAGTCGAAAAATTAATCGTCGATCACTAGCGTCCGGTTCATAAGCTGAAAACTCTTTTGTAGAAAAGGATTGAGGCAGAAACGATATTTTTTTGTAAAATGCTGAGAATCCCTTTTCGAGCAGGTTCTGTATTATGCCCATCC
>Ga0157374_10000178_pt1 | contig 59164 bp, 87 predicted proteins | sample M25metaG_FD_115308 | JGI IMG/M metagenome (GOLD analysis project Ga0157374, IMG submission 115308) | Miscanthus rhizosphere microbial communities from Kellogg Biological Station, Michigan, USA - M2-5 metaG | ecosystem: Host-associated > Plants > Roots > Rhizosphere > Soil | place: USA: Michigan...
AAAATCTAGCGCAGATTGGCTTTTATTTAATTGATCTACAATGTAACCAGCAACTGGTGTTGAATACCTTGTTTTCCATGCATTTTGATGGTAGTAAACCCTTGGATTTACAAGGTTATCTTTATGGTTCATCTTAACTTCTAGCCACGCGCTCTTTTGATTATAATTGATGAGCACATCTGAGTAGTCGGTTCCAGCCACCGGGCGAACCGCGTTTACGTTTGGTAATGTATTGATGTGAGAGGCCACCATATGTTCGTGGCGATCAGATGCTTTAGACATATCTTGATACGAAAAGGGTGATCCCGAAGAATCACCCTTAGAAAGACCAGTGCGGACGAGAGGAACCACCACCTAATCCGACTGAACGGATCTACCTCGTCACTTCCTTGAGCTTAGACGTTAGCGCTTGCCACTTGGACTGCAGATCCAAACGCACTGTGGGAGAGTCTACCACTGGTAGCTCTCTAGTGTACGTATTTATACAGATCAGTCGATAGTATAAGGGCGCGGCGGAAAATAATTTTGATTTGGTACTTGTCGAAGCTGTTGATTTTCGACAGAAAGTCTCATGACTTCGGCTTGTAGTCTAATCACTTCTGTCTGAAGACGCTTGATCTCTGCTTGAGCTTCTTCGTACATCTCTGATGCAATACTAAACATTTGGTGTGTCGATTCCAGGTCTCATGTTAGTGTCTAAACCAGTTATAGCGAGATGCCAGTTGGCCAGAGCGGCTGCCGTGCTGATGGTGTGGTGCTTAGCTTTATCTACATCACCATGAACATGAGCATCAGCAGCTTTCTGAGCTAGATAACCAATTAGCCAAAACCAATCAAATGGAGTCTTACCTGCGTCGTGTTGTGCACCCCAACGCTCTCTTTGATAAGCCGCTTCAAGAACGACACTCTTCGAAAAGTCTTCGATCTCAGGACTATTAACTTGGAGTTCGAGGTTTAAGAACTTCTCTTTCCAGTATAACGCATCGTCCTGAGCTAGAGAATATTCGAGAAAATAATCGTCGCTCATACTTCTGTTAGTTCAAACCTCTGCAAGAAGAAGTCTGGGATCCAGCCGTTGAAGACTCCACCAGAGTTCAGGACCTTGTGGATGTTTCGAACCTTGGTTTCGTCTTCAGATTCATAAACATCTTTAGTCTCGCCATCGTTAACCTCGATGATCTTGAATTTACTTTCGCTCGTCCGGACCCTGTAACCCATAATGTTCCTCAATAATACTAATACGACGGATGATTTCTTCTATGTCTTCTTCGACTGATGTGACATCATCATCGAGTTCGTCCAGGTGGTCCTGCAGATGGTCTACGTCATGACAACAATCACAGCTGTTGTCATTAAGTAAACCAAACACCCAGACGAAAAATAAAATGGTTAAGAAAGTCGCCATTTAGTAGTCGTAACTCCCGCTATCATAGCTGCTACCACTGTCGTACGAACCATAGTCGGCCGAGTTATCATAGTAGCCAGGATCGTAACCAACATCGACTATTGGAACGTCGTAATAAGGATCGATGATAGCTTCTTCTACAGCAATAACAGCCGCAGCAGCAAGTAGGTCCATAGCGGGATCGTAAGTATCGTATACGACAACAGGAGCTTGTTGAACTATCACCTGAGGGTTCTGCTGCACGATCACAGGTCGAACTTGCTGAACAGGAGCCGGAGCTACGTTCTTTCGAACCGCTGTAGTCGGAGTGCCGTTAGAGGTAGCACAAGGTATTTGTTCAGACTGATCAGAAACTACAGGTGGTGCAGGAAGATTGAGTGACTTAACCATATAGACGTGCTGACTCCTAAATGCAGCTAAGATTAAAACAGTAACAATGAAACAAACTATAAAAATAAAAGCTATAATCATTCTTTCTCCTCATAATCGCTATGATAATCAGTAAAATCTCCTCGCTTAAGAAGACTATGAGCGATCAAACCAGCTCCAAGAGCTGCGGCAGGTACGAATAGGAGAAGAAATAATGGGAGCATTTATTTAAAGCCTTTAAATTTGCTTGTGTCAGAACGACTTTCTTCTTCGAGTCGTTGACCGGTGTTTGTTCGGTCCATCACTGGACCGTCTAAGATATCCTCTTGAGCTGATTGCTCTACGTCGTAGAGCCTCATCTTAGATTTGTGAACGCCAATGACAAACCTCTTACACTTGTTCTTATCGGCGTATCTGTTTTTGAGCTGCTTAAAGAGATATTGTCCGAGATCAGCTAGCTCTTCAGTTTCCATGACGCCAGGCATAAGATCTGCTGTTGCTGGAAGTCCAAACGATTCTGAGGTGTCACCAAGATCGAGGTCTGACGAATCGTAACCTGATCGAGTTGTCTGAGTAGCGCTGACGATAGGTACCCCATATTCGACAGCGAGACCACGTAGTTCCTCAGCAATTGCCTTGACGTACGTGTAACTGTTGACATTAGATCCGTGTCGTATTCTACTTGACGCACAGATGTTGAGATAGTCGACATAGATGATGTCCGGACGGAAGTTCTTCTTGAGACGAAGCTCATTAAGCAGATGTCTGAAGTTACCAACGTGAGCCGAGGCTGTTGGGAACTCCTTGACGATAAGTCGACTCTTAGCTTTCGCTCTTACCTTATCTGCCTTCTTAGTCAGGACAGAGATGTCGATCTTATCTAGATCGTCGAGGTCTACGTCGAGTAGATTACCGTCGATACGCTGACTGATCTTTTCCTCTGACATCTCCAAAGTGATGTAGAGGACATTGTAACCCATCGAGAGGTGCGAAGCGGCCCAGTCACACATGATGAGTGACTTACCAACGTTAGTACCAGCCAAGATGATGTTAAGCGTCTTAGCTTCTAGACCGCCCTTAGTGATCGCATTAAGAAGCTCGATGCTGAATGGCATCTTAGCTATCTTCTTACGATAACTCTCGAAACGCTCTTCGAAGTTCTCCAGGTAGTCATGACCAATGTTCGAGTCAAAACCAACCTGGAGAGCTGCAGTAAACAACTCAGGCAGTGAGCCTGGAGCCTCGCCCTCCTTGGGATTATCGAGGATCTCGATAGCCTTACGGACCGCGTTGTAGATCGCTTTGTCTTTACAAAACTGCTCGGTGTTCTCCATCAACCAATCGATGGAGTCCAGAGTAGCATCGTTCAGACCGGTGACAAGTTCCTTCGAAGAGGAGAAGATGCTCTCATCGAGATCTCTCCTCTTGTCCAGATCCACCGATAGTGCACTGGCAGTCGGTGCTGTGTTAAACTTGTCGTAGTAGCTATCGATAAGTTCGTATACAACCTTATCTGAGCGACTGTGGAAGTATTCGGACTTAAGAAAAGGTAAGGTCTTTCGAGCGTATTCTTCGTTGAAGACCAGATTGTTTAGAATTACTTGTTCTATATTCATTATTATCCTTGTACCCTCTTAGTTTAACACAGAACTAGGAAAATGTCAAGGACTTTTAATCTTCGACTAGATCCTCATCCAGCGCACCTTCGAGGTCAAGCACAGTTTCAGTTGCTAGAAGCTGCTGTACTGGCAGACGATACTTGTTTTCGATGAACTTACCGAAGTCGGTGTTCTTCAAGATCGATAGCCAGATCTCGCTGTTAGTATCGATATCATCTTCACGGAAGCTCTTACCAACGAGCTCACCGGTCTCTCGATCGACAATCTGATACCAGCCTGGCTTTGGCTTAGCGACGTAACCACCTTCGAGCGATAGCTCTAGGAAGCCAGACCACTTGTTGATGCCACCCTGATACATGACGCTGATCGGGATCTTCGCCTTCTCCTTAGTGTAACGAGACTTCTCGACATTAAGGATGAAGTGATAACCATCGATGGTCTTATCGGTCTTCTCTTGCTGACGGCCGATGATGAAGATGTTATCGGCACTGTAGTAGATGCCGGTACCACCAGAGACGACTGCCTTCGAGTACATCTCCTGAGTCTGATAAGTGTGGTTAACCACGATCATCGGAATGTCCTTGATCGTAAGATGTGGTGTGACCATACGGAACAGCGACTTGAGCTGCTTAGCACGAGTCATGTCGGCTACAGACTTACCCTCAAGAGCGTCATCAACTTCCTTCTTGGAAGCGAGGTTACCAACAGAGTCGATCATGATCAGAATGTGATCTTCACGCGTGATGCCCTCGAGCTGCTGCATGATATCGAACTTGAGTTCTTCGATGTTCGTGATCGGAGTATGAATGACTCGACTTGGATCGACACCTAGTGCCGAGAAGTAGGAGTCAGGTGAACCGAACTCCGAGTCATAGAAGAGAATTACGCCCTGAGGATACTTCTCTAGGAACGCTCCTGCCGCTAGAAGCGTAAAGCCGGTCTTGAAGTGCTTTGATGGACCAGCGAAGATGGTGAGGCCTGAAGTAATGCCACCATCAACCTTGCCGCTAAATGCGACGTTAATCATTGGTACGCGAGTCTGAATTATGTCTTTCTTGTTATAGATCGTAGACTCGGTAAGTAGTGCGGTTCCCTTAAGCGAGCTGTTCTTCAGCAGACGCTCTTGTAGTGAACCCTTTTCGACGGAAGTCTTCGCCATTGTATCTCCTTATAGCGCAGTATTGTAATGTAACACAGTTTTGCAAAAATGTCAACTACTTATAGCGCGTCGATAGCATCAAAAATAGCATCATCCCATTCTTCACGTGGAATGTTTGCTTGTTCAAGAGGCCAGTACAAGTCGCACTCCCAACCACTGTTACCAAATGGCCTCTTTCCAGAAAAACTTTCGCCCTTATTCCATACCTCATGTAATAAAGTGATCAAATATTCTTTGACTGTTTCGGCTCCAGCATCGTTGTCATCCTGTAGTCTTAGAGTCAGTATTTCAGAACCGTTCATTATATCTCTTTTATTAGTTTTGTCCACTGCTTTACTGCAGCTTGACCATTCTTCTTTAAAATGTATCGATTGATGTTATGAAGTGACATGTCGCTCCAATTGATAGCTCTTTCGAGCTTCTTCATGATATCTCGAATGTTAGTAGGATCTGCCAAGAAGACACAAGCCACGAACGGAATCTCTCTAGATGTAACGACTGGGCATCCAACAGATACTGCATCAGCCGAGACGATATTGAAGGTCTCGGTGAAGCTGACTTGCATGACGCAGTCGAGAGTCGATAGAAGATCTAGGAATCGTTCGTGATCTAACCAGTCGTGTTCGACTAGTTCGTGCTCACAATACCTGAACAGAGCTCGAAGATTCTTAAGAACTGGCGATCCATTACCCTCAACACGAGTAGCGTTGATATGGAATCGAAGCTTCTTACCAACCTTATCGGCATAAGCTATAGCTGCTTTAGCCTGGATCAGATGGTTCTTAAGAGGGCGCACGGCTCCGAAGCATCCGATGTCTAGGCAACCGTAGTTACCAGGAAAGTTCCACGACTTATAGGGAGATAGAGGGTAATAGTTCGGTGAGTAAGGAACCTCTAGATGGAGGATCAGCTCGGCAGCATCAACCATGCGTAGGCTGTTAGCTGTAACGATAGCGCCCTTACGAGTGTATTCGTGCATCCACTCTAAAGCTATACCTTCGTTAGCGATGAATGGAACTTCCGAGTGGAGACGCAGAACCCACTTCACTTTAGGATGAAGTGGCATGAGCACGTCTAGCTTCGAGGGTACGACCCACAGAGCTTCGAGGATGACGTGAGTCGGACGGTGCTTAGTAACGAGCCTGTCGATGCAGTTGTTATCGATGCAGGTCTCTAGAACCGCTTCGCAGACTTGATGCTTATTCAGCATGTCTACGATGAACCTTACCGAGTTGTAAAGTCCTGACGATAGAGTCTTCGAGTAAGGAACCTCCGAGTAGCCATCGCCACAGCCCTCAGATTTTGTAGGTGTAAATTCTCGCTGTTTGATTAGAAACAGCAGCTTCTTATGTGGATACTTCATACGCTCAGAACCAGTCATCAAGGGTTGCTTTTTTCTCGACTGACCAGCCGATAACACTGATGATATCGTTGATCGGTTCGAGATATGTCTTTTGGAATTGACGCTCGTAGTCGATAAATCTATCGAGTCCGAACTCCTTAGGTAGGTCGTTAAGAACCGCAATGACATCTTCTCTAGACGGATTTGGCTTCTTCAAGTACGCATACTTGATCTTGTCGCCGTCATAGATCATCTCTCTGTCGCCGTTGTTAAGTTTGTAGTCACTGAGCAGCTTATTGTACATCAATGATGCTCGAACATGTTGGGGAGTAGCTGACTTATAGATTCGTGCAGCGTCTTTGTACTTATTCAAGTTCTTAACGCCGCGAGGGAAAGCTACAACCTCAAATGGTTGTCCGACAAACTCTTTTTTGAACTCTTGGATGTACTCTTGGATAGCGTCTTCACCTTGTTCCATCATGATGCGGAAGGTCTTCTTCATAGCATCACGAACGAGGGAAGGAGTCGAAGACTTGACGGCCGAAATGCCCATGATCTTCAGATCTGGCTTCTCATAGACGAAACCTTCATTGTCGACCACACTCAGGATGTAGTGCTTCTTAGCCGTCCACATACCCTTGTCGGCGATAGACTCACGCTTCATATGAAGAGCAGGTTTGTGCGCACCTAGGTATGCATATAGACGCTGACAGCTCTTCTCGATGACTCCGTCGATCTTTTCCTTACAGACCTTATCGATCCACGAAGCGATCTTGATACGATCACCACCACCTGGGAAGATCTTCTCGACTAGTTGATCGAGAGTTACATACAGCGAGTCTGTATCCGAAGCTACGACGAAGTCGATGTCCTTAGTGCCAAGGATCTTGTTCAGATAAGCGTTAACATCGTTAGCCACCCACTGGATCGCCATCTGGCCGGTCATGGTGATAGCTTCGGCATGGTCGAGATCGAACCAACGGAACCACTGGTTACCGAGGGCTCCATAAGCTGAGTTCAGCTGGGTCTTTCGTACCATCTGGAGGTTGTTGTACTTAGAGACGAGCTTAGTCTGGTGCTCGATCTCATCCTTATCGCCAGACTTCTTGGCTTTGTCAAGAGCCTTCTTAGCATCCTTCATCAGTTTCTTGAAGTGCTGACGATCGTTGTACTTCGACTCCATCAGCTCCGACAAGAAGCTCTGAACGTCCTTCCGGTACATTGCAAGATTCGTGGCCACACAGGCCTGGTCTCTTGTGTATGGTAGGTCCACACGGTCCAGCCCTCCTTGGAGGCACGTGTCCACGGTCCAGCCATTAGAGTGCCACTTCTTGAGGAAGGTATCTGGCCCGATATTCAGAAGCATGATGATGTGAGGATACAGTGAGTCGAAGTCGAAAGATACGACCCACTTGTACATGCCTGGTACGACTTCTTTAACGTAGCCGCCGACCAGTTCTCGGTTCATGTGCTTCACTTCCTTCGGAGGCACGACGATGCCCTTGTCCATAAGGAAGTTGTGGATGATCACGTCCCAAGGACGGACCGTAGCCAAAGTATCCGAGTAGTTAACCTTCGCGTCGTAAGCTAGGTAGAAGACCTGCTCGATGAAGCCGCACTTCTCTTCGAGTCGCTTAACCAGCTTAACGTCGTGGATGTTGTACTCGATGAAGAGCTGATGGTTCTTCTCGTAGAGCTCGAACAGGTTCTGATAGTCAGAATAGTCGACCTTCTTCTCGTCCAGCTCCTTATGAGCGATCGTATTGAGCTTCCAGTCTTCCGAGTTGGTGAAGCTGAACTTACGATAGAGGTGCTGATAGTCGAGAATGGTGATGCCAGTCGGCATGTACACCTGGTTCTCACGACCACGAATGATGATCTCTTTGTTCTCAAGCATGCGCCATGGAGAAAGACGCGCTGCCACATCCTCTCCAAGAAGCATCGAGATACGATTGACGAGATACGGGATGTCGAAGAACTCGATGTTCCAACCCGTGATAACGTCCAGGTCGAACTCTTCCCAGACCTTCAAGAACTTCGTTAGAAGCTGACTCTCGTTGTCGCACTTGTTGTAGTGAACGTTTGGATCATCTGTCTTGAAGTCATTGTAGCCTAGAACGACATACTGATCGTTCTTAGCGATGGTGATAGCCGTGATGACGGCAGTTGGATTAGTCGGATCGATGCCGCCAACCTGCTTATCAGTCTCGATGTCGATGTATCCAACGTTAATCCTCTTGGGATCGAAGTCGATCTCCTTAGGATACGCGTTGTAGATGTACAACGACTCCCAGTCGTTGGTACCATACACGTTAAAGTTCTCGATGCCCTCGTACTCCTTAGTGAAGTTACGAGCTTCAGACATCGAGTCAAAGCGCATCTGATTTAGGTAGGTTCCCTGGAGAGAACGAAACTTAGTCTTCTCTCCAGGCTTCGCCGGAATGAACAGGTATGGATGATAGTGGACTTCGCGATGTACTCGCTTGCCGTTATTCCATCCACGTACTAGTATTTTGTTACGATGACGATGTACGTGTGTGAAGAAATTCATTATGTCTCATTCTTGTGTTATGGATTGGATTATAACACAAGTTCATAAAAATGTCAAGGGGTTAAAGAATGTGCATGTACTTTTGATAGCGTGCTTGGACATCATCTAGTCCTATCGTTCCACCGTTAACTGTTTTACGACATCCAACAACGTCTCCACGATCAGCAAAAGCGTTACATTTAGCACGAGTCCAATACCAGCCAGCTGATTCGATAGCACCAAGTGGACTAACGATCCAGTTGAGGACTTCGTCCATGGTCATACCCTGAGCTGTCGCCAGAGCCTGATAGAGATCGTGTCCAGTGATCTGAATAGCGCCACGGCCACGATACTTCCAACCGTCGCCTGAAACTTCATTGCCGTTACCCATACGATTAGCGTACGCTCGATTAGCGATAGCCTGCGGGTTGCGCTGATACTTGATTGCGGTTGATACGTCGAAGTGAGATGGCCAGGTCGCTACTAGAGCCGTCGAACTATAATTCAGGTTTTCAGAAAAACGGGTTAGATCACCGGTCTCATGGAGAATATTAGCTAGAAACATAACGAGTCTAGCTTTTGTTACAAGCTGGTACTTCTCAGCAGTTTGATTGATAGCGTCGACGTAAGAGTCGAGAGTTACAGACTGAGCGCCAGGAGCCATGGCCGCGAGTTGTGTTTTGTTGATCATAGTTCGTTCTCCTTTTTCGGTTATTTAGCGAATAAATAACTCGAAAGGATTGACTATGCTTACTTCATGGTGGATTAAACCGCTAGCTTATGTTCTGCTTATTCTGGCAGTTAGCGGTGGTGGTTGGTACTCTTATCATCACTGGGTGCACAACATCCAGCAAACGCAGATTAAAGACGACAATAACAAGCAGCTCGAGCAGATGGCTAAGGACATCAAAGATCTGCAAGTAAAGACCGACGCTCTCGATCAGGCTAACTCTGATATTCTCGAGAAGCTGAACGCTAAGAACACGGCGGTCCGTGACAATCACGATAAGATCAGCACTTATATCTCTAGCCCTCAGGCTCAGAAGTCAGATCGTGAGTCATCAGAAGTTCTTAAAGAGACGGTGAGGAGGTTACAAAGTGCGCAGTAAAGTATGGATCATCGCGGCAGCTCTAGCTCTATCGAGCTGCGCTGGCACTTCGTTTATTCCAACTCACACGGTCTATAAGGTCATCAAACCAGACGACACGTATCTTCAGTGCCATCTGAGAACGACTCTTCCAGATGCTAGTACGTTGAAGGACTCGGAGGTAGCTCAGTTACTGAATGACGTCTACGCTGATAACAAGACGTGCTATAACAACATCATGTCGCTAAAGCAATTCTATAGTGCTGCTGATCAGATCTTTAAGGATACAAATAAGGCGCCTAAGCAATAAGCTCGGCGCCTTATTTCATTCGGATATCAATCTATCGATGGTGCCGACAGCGGGATTCGAACCCGCACTGTACTCGTTTTGAGTGAGTTGCCTCCTGCCCTTGGGCTACGCCGGCATTAGTTGTTTGGGAGCTGAGCTAGTCTTTATCGAGATGATATCGAAAGCTTTTGAGAACTGATCGATAACATCATCTACATAATCTTCATCCATTCCAGTGGGAGCGCTGATGTATGAATGAACATCGTCATCGCGATCGTGGATACGGCCATGCAACTCAACTAGATAAATCATATAAAGTCCTCGAGGTTAGAACAGTTAGCCTTGATGAGAATGGAGTCTCCATGGCAACGTCTCGGTTTGCACGAGCATACCAGGTCGACTCCTCTCAATGCAGATACGTCCAAGTGTGGAAGAACGTTCTGCTCGAACTTTTTAATGCATTCATTTCTGGTGCCATCGATACCACGACGATATGGATTTCCATATGGAGTCCCTCGGCCAATGTATCGTGCACCAGGAGTCATTATATCTGTATGCCGATTTAGAACTCGAGGCATTTGGTGCTCACGGCGGGATTCGAACCCGCAAATTTATACGTCTCAGGCATTTGCCTCTACCAATTTGGCTACGTGAGCATCTTGGCGTCCTGCGAAATTGACTGCCATTTCATTCAACCAATATCTGTACGTCTACAGGTAGTTAATCACTGGATCAGACAGGACATTAAGTGTTGGTACATCTGGTGGGATTCGAACCTCACATCGGTTAGACGCATCTAACTATCATACCATTTTAGAACACAGATGTATAAAGAATTTGTGGTGCTCCAACAGGGAATCGAACCCTGTCCTAAGTCGTACCAAGACCTCGTGCTAACCATTGGTCACTATTGGAGCATTAACTCGTGGTGCTGGAGAGGAGACTCGAACTCCTAACAACCTGAGTACGAAACAGATGCTCTACCAATTGGAGCTACACCAGCAATATGTTGTATTTATCTCTTCGCGATAACTATTGGTACTCGCTACTGGGATTGAACCAGTGACCTTCTGCATGTCGAGCAGATGTTCTACTACTAAACTAAGCGAGCACTACTTCTTATCTTTTAGAAAACCTTTATCGTACATATCGATATAGTTGTCTGTTAGATTATATAACTCATCGTTTTTATAGAGCCGATAAGTGGTGGGTGTGGCCTCATCTTGAACCAACTTGAAACCGTTAGATAACTCGATGATCTTAGACAAAGCCACTACTCCATTTAGTCTGGTAGGATAGCCCGAGCGATGGCATTGTAAACCTCGCCAAGGAGCTCGTAGATCCAGTTGAACAGTTCTTTCAGAACATCTGCGAAGAGCGTATAAGGAAGGTTGATCGGCCAGAAGAAGCCCCATGTGCTGAGGTTTCCGAGGTTATCCTTAGCCTTTGGCGGATACTCACCATAACCACCAAAGAGGGTTTTAGTTAAGTAGTTCCTCCAGCGCAAACTGTCGAGAACACCAGCGTTGTTGGTGTAGCTGTCAGCGTACTTGTTAGCTAGAATCCAACGACGAAGCTTATAGACCGTCAAGACCCACTTCAGGAAAGTGTATCCAACGCCGATAGCAACGTAACCGATGATGAACTTGATGTAGTTAGCGATTACAATCGCGATAACATGTGCAAGCATTAGTAGTAACGAACCTCACGACGACAAACAGTACCCCAGTGCCAGAGGCTCCACCAACAGACGCGAACTACGCGAGGCTGTCCTGGAACATAAGGTCCTACTTGAGAAGCGACTACCGGACCAGTATTGACTGGGACGATGACTGGAACAACTGGATGGTAATACGGATGATAGTAGTTATGATGTACCACTACGACCGGAGGGCGAGCCACGACTACCGGAGCACGGTAGACTGGACGAACTACCACAGGAGCTCGATAGACGGGAGGTGCGCTGTATACGCGCGGAGCTGAATAGCTCGGTGTATACGAGGGTCGTGAGTAGGAGGGTGAAGAACGGAACGAGCTAAAAGAGCTCGGCCTTGCCTCGGCGATAGTAGGAGCGAGCATGACAGCAGCAATAATTGCAGTCTTCACATAACGAAACATAGTTCACTTTCCTCATGGTTGAGATATAACTGGAATGTTCTTGTCCGCTAGGATCAAATTAAAAGTTTGGTTAGCGTTTTGAGTTGCTGTAACATTCCATATTGTTATTTGAGCGCCCCTCCGCTTCTTTACTCTTGGGACCTCTGCATCGCTAAATGCTTGTCAGTAAGATGTTCTGCAGTTCTCTATAAAAAGAAGCAAAAACTCGCTTCACTATCTTACATCACTCAAATTTATGGTCCCGCGAACGAGAATCGAACTCGCTTAGCTTGCGCCGACAGATTGAAAGCCTGTTGCCCTGCCATTAGGCATCCGCGGGATATTAAGTATTGTTAGGCGATCTGATACCCATCACGGCTACGGCGGCAACGAACCGCATATCAAACTCTTAGTTAGCTGTGTCGACCAGCATCACTCGTCCACCGGTTCGGACCTAACAAATATGTGGTACTCTCGGCGAGATTCGAACTCGCACTGCACAGGCTCTAAAGCTGCCGACTCCTACCATTGGTCTACGAGAGCATTAATATGGTACCCCGCAAGGGACTCGAACCCTCACACCGTTAGATACAGGTACCTAAAACCTGCGCGTCTACCAATTCCGCCAACGGGGCATGTAACTATGGTGATCCCACCGGGGATCGAACCCGGATTTCTAGATTGAGAGTCTAGTGTCCTAAACCAAGTTAGACGATGGGATCATTAATGTGGTGGGCAGGTGTGGTTACGCTCCACTCCCCGAAAGGACGGTTTTACAGACCGTCTGCCGAAACTACCGACTTTACCTACCCGTGAGATTGTATTTATCTAAAAGATCGTAATTATTGACGATGTATTCAAGAGCATCATAGAACGTAGGTGGATATTTACCGTTCCACTGAAAGTAGATACGGCGCCCATTACTTAGTTCGAGGATAGCATCATTCTCAAAATAATCAACATCAACGATCTTCATATAAGACCACCTTGAAGGGGTTGCTTTACCGTCCCAGCTCCATCTATGGCTGGATGACCGATCTTAAACTTGTGGTAGACGAGGTGGGATTCGAACCCACGACATTCTGATTAAGAGTCAGGCGCTCTAACCTACTGAGCTACACGTCCACTAATATTGCAAATTCTGTAAATCCAAATTTTGCAGCGTTAGTTGCAGCATAATCCGGATTGCTAGTCGTATATTCCAAATGACACTGATCTGGAATTCCTTCTTTGTAGAGAAGAACTATCTGTCCAGAACCTGGTATGCAATCTCGAGCTGCATATTCAATAGGCATCCAATCGAGATTAGTAATACGCTTTGTCATATTTCACTCATTGTGGAGGATCCGCCGGGGTTCGAACCCGGATCGCAACGATTAAGAGTCGCGCTATTAGCCTATTATTTAGACAGATCCATATTGCTTTTGCCACTCAGAACCGAAGATGGAGTTTCCACTTCCGGAGAGTAGCGTGTTCCACATGATACGAGAGATCTCTCGAGCGCTTGGAGCTGCCGTAAGATCTCGGATCAGGTGAGCCTTCTTTGTTGCTTTGGTCCTCGAAGTCTTGATCAATTCTACCGAAGTAGAACGAGCAGTATCGATATCCATCAGCTCCAAGTTACGCAGAACATCTACGTCGAAGAACTCTTGTTCCTGCATACTTATATTCCCCTACCTTCCATACTACCGGAAGATACTACCCTTATATACCAAAGTCCTGGTATTGTAAAGGCAAAAGTTATAGTTACGCAAAATTATTTACAAGTGGCCGTAAGCTCTCTTTTCGCATGTAAACATATTCGTTACATGATCCCAGAAAGTATCTTTGTACTCTGGAAAGAAGAAGTCGATGTTCTTGTCTTGGTAAGTAGCTTTCTGCACCCATCCATGACGAGCGCCAAAAGTAATGCCGAAGCCCTTTAGAGCGGCGTACAAGCTCTTCTCGTCTATCTCTTTCTGTTGGCGGATTCGATAGAACATGATATCGACGTCTTTACGTAGACCATCGCTATAGAGGCAGCCGCCGGTCAGAGCTACGTGACAACCAAAATCTGGAACGAACTTTTCAAGAGCCGTACAAAGAGCGATAGCTTCTTCTTGAGACCACATAATATATCTTTCAAAAATGGGGTGAATGACGGATCCCGACACCGCAACCTTCCGGTTCACAACCGGACGCTCTTCCTTTGAGCTACAAACACCATATTCATTTGACGGGCTAGTGAGGATCTACCTTTCGGTAGCCGCGGCCAGCGGAACTCCTCATAGATGGCGAGGAGCGTTGGAATCGAACCAACTAAGTTGAGTTGCTGTACTTAGCCCAAATTGTAACGGGATCTCGTTTTGCTGCCATTAGCAAAAGCCGAATCGGCTTCTTTAGGAATCGAACCTAATATTTGAGTTTGCTGAATAGATCCCAGAATTGTAATTAGATAGCGGCTTCATCCCAGTAGATGAGATTAGTGCCAGAGGCCAGCTTCCTATTTAGAGAAGTCGACTGAATGAAGATCTCGAACTGACCATGATTACCTGGAGCCAGACGAATATTTCCAAAGCCTGGAAGACCGAGCATCTGACGAGCTGCGGTGCCGTGGTACACCGAGTGTGTCTTCTTGTCGCGGATCAGGATCTTCTTATAATCCTGAACGACAGGCTCTGTCTTCGTGAGTTGATAGAAGCTCGCGCCCTTCTTCATATCGGTGCCAAGAGCTCCTTCGACGAAGGGCTTGATCTCGATACGATCGGTGAAGACTGGAAGAACCTTGACTTTAGCCGAGATGTCTTCGAGAGCGGCCTTGACTTCCGTAACAGAAGCAGTAGAGAGGTCGGTGTAGAACTTTGAAGTAGAAGTTTTGCCTAGAGTACGTCCCTTGAAGTACTCAGTGAACGCTTCCTTATCGGTCTGAGCTGCTGCAAGTACACCACGCTCGGTCTGATCCCACTCGAGGATGTTACCAGCTGGAATACCGAGGCGCTCTAGATGACGAGCGTGTCCACGAGGTACTCGAAAAACGAAGGTCCAACGATCGGTCGCGATAAGCGTACGGATCTTGGCGGAGAGAGTAGATGCACTCCAGGTTCGCGAAGCGTTCTCGTGGCCGTCAGTGATTGCCATCACGAGGAACGAGACGTTAGGATCCTTGGCATCAGGAACAGATTCGAACTGAGTGATAAGATCACCGACAGAATCGAATAAAGGAGTACCAGAGCCGTTAGCGATATAATTCGCTATGGGCTTTAGTGTGTTGACGTTAGAATTAACGACTACACGCTTTATACCAGAACCGCTTCCTGCGCCGCACTCGACGACAGAAACGATAGTATCCTGACCATTTGAGAGAGTTGCATCTCGGATCGATTCGATCTTAGTGTTATAATCGCGGCCTGCTACGTGAGCGATGCTTCTCATCGAGCCTGAATGATCACGCGAAATTCCGATGTAGTTCTTCATATTTAATTGTATCCTTAGTATAACAGTATGTGTGCGTTGTATAGCAACACTGTATTTATACGCTCAGATTTCACTGTACTGAGATTGGTGTCCTAGATAGGATTCGAACCTACGACCTAGTCTTTAGGAGAAACTTGCTCATCCAGCCGAGCTCCTAGAACAAAATATTGGATGCCCCTCGAGGATTCGAACCTCCATCCTTCCGGAAGCGCAGGAGTCAAAGGCCTGTTGCCGTACCTATTAGCCGGAGGGGCAGTGTATTATTTGTGAACGCCTACACATCTGTAAAGGCCACGATTAGGATATGGTCCAGAGTTATACGCTACATCTCTCATTTGTTGACCTACAAAATTACATGCAGGTAGAGATGGCATCTGGACTGGGGCGGTGCAAACAGTTTCATGAAAAGAAGCACACCAAATTAAGAAGTAGATCATGATATGACTTTCAAAATGGTACTCCCGCCGGGATTCGAACCCGGATCTTGCGGTAATCTGCCGCTAACCAGAATATAAGGCTGGTGTCTTAACCATTAAACGACAGGAGTATAATTGGTGCTCGCAGTAGGACTCGAACCCACACTCAATCCGTTATGAGCGAACGGCTTCACCTTTAAGCTATACGAGCAAGATATTGGTAGGCTAGGTGGGAATCGAACCCACGGTGTGATCATTAATCTGTAACAGATTTTAAGTCTGTCGCGGTTCAACCAGCTGCGCCACTAGCCCATAACATTAATTCTTGTGAGGAAAACCTGTTCCAAAATCTTCGACAGGCCACATCGGAATAGTCCTAGCCATCTCGTTAGCCTTGAAGACTCCGACCCAGACTGGAGTATGACGACTCTCGTTGGTCGTAAGCCAAGACTTGCAGAGATCTGCATCAGTGAAACTGGCTATGAGATGATAATCAGCAGCGAAGACATTGAAGATGAGATCAGTCATATAACTCAAAATATGTGGAGGAAGGCAGGTGGTCTCGATCCCCATAGCTCACTGAGCGTATCGACTGTTTAGCAAACAGTGCCCATCACCTGATGGGTTTACCTTCCATTAGTTTGTAATATCGATGGCTTGTGGTAGAGGAAACAAAGTAGACTGAATGCAGCCACAGTCGGCGCAGTATTTAAAGTCTACATAATCGCCACCACCAATTCCGATCATATGCGGAACATATCCATCGTACTCTTGATCTTTATATTTGATAAAATTTCTGTCTGAAGATTTGGTGCAGACAGAGATAATACGATCAGAACCACACTTGCAGGACATATGTTTCCTCATGATATATGGAGGCGGGAGAGGGATTCGAACCCCCGTGACAAGGCTTATGAGACCCGGCTGGAACCTAACTCCAGTCCATCCCGCAACTCGGCGAGAACTATGCTTACTGTACATCCGAGCTTAGCATAGCCTCTAACTTGGTGCCCATCGTGGATTCGATACCACATTTCTCAGCGTATAGCGGAGCGTCCTAGCATTAGACGATCAAGGCATAACTGGAGCACCGGGTGGGATTTGAACCCACAACTTCCGACTTAAAAGGACGGTTTTCTACCTATTGAATTACCGGTGCAAAGTATCAATAATATGGTATAGCCTCAACTTAATGAGGACTTAATCGAGTGGTGTAGTTATCGCATTACTAACTTTTAACCGACTGCACACGGTCACTCGAAACTTGGTACCAGCGAGGGGATTTGAACCCGCCCGTAATCGCAGCCTTATGAGAGCCGCCCGCCTAGCCTGGCGCTGGCATATTATAATGGCGGATAGTTAGAGGATCGAACTCTAAAGGCCTTCATCAGGCTCCACGGTTTTCAAGACCGCTCCCGTCGCCAGCCGTCGGGTTGACTATCCGTATTGGATCCTCCACTACGATTCGAACGTAGATTAACCGGTTCAGAGCCGGGGCTATTGCCGTTATAGGATGGAGGAATGGTACTTCCATGAGGATTTGAACCCCAATAGCTCCCTAATCAGGGGAGAGCCTTACCGTTAGACGATGGAAGCGCAGTAATTGTTTTGGTTCGCTGATTAAGCGCTCCGAATTGGCTCTCTATAAAGGATTCGAACCTTTAACGACGGCATTAACAGTGCCGTGCCCCTACCGATAGGGCCCATAGAGAATGAACTTATTGCTGAACATATTTCTTAATGTAGCGTCTAATTTGAGTATGACTTACATTAAGTTTTTCAGATAACCTACTAATATAACCTCTTGTTTTCGGCTCTGTTAAAACCAAATCGACTATATTTTTGATTTCGTCATCCGATAATTTGTTTGGAGATAAGGTTTTATCTTTAGAATAAGCTTCAGCAAAAGCTTTTCCACCTTTAGCTCCAGCGAGTTTTGTTATATTTCTATAACCTTCTTCGCCATATTTATCTTTAGTACGTTGATATAAAGATTTGTATGTTCCAGCAGCAACTTGATCTAAGTGGTTCTCTTTTGGAGTTCCCCAGTAAAGATGCTTTGGATTAGAACATAATTTGTTATTGCACGCGTGACATAGATGAATTTTCATTCCAGAAGGAATTGTAGTCATCAAATTCCAAGCTAGAATACCTCTAGCTGCATGATGCACGCTTGTAGACTTTTGATCAGTAAATTGTAAACATTCAGAGTTAAGATCTAAATGGATCTGCCTTTCGGCGATCGGCAACTCAATGTATTCGTAAATGTCTTTAAGCATATTAAAAATTGTGGTAGTTGTAGAGAATTTCGAAATCTCGACCTTCCCGATGTAAGCGGGATGCTCTGCCTCTGAGCTATACAACCGTAAATGGAACCCCCGACAGGACTTGAACCTGCATGTGATCCGGTTAACCTTTCAACTGGTTCGTAGCCAGAGGGTTTACGAGGGCGTGAAACTTTGACGGCTTATTTATACTGAGAGCCGCCGCTCAGTTATGATTGATATTTAATTGTCAAACAGCGACGATCCGAAGATCGAATTGTGGTGGGAAGGGAGGGATTCGAACCCCCGCCGCTTGGTTCTTCAGACCAACGCTCTACCCCTGAGCTACCGACCCACTTATAGATTTGAAGTGTATTCATGTTTGCACTTATCGTTTAAACACTTGAACTTATATTGCGGTGGTAGAGACAGTAAAACTAAATTACTATCCATCTCAACATTAGTTCCGTTACACTTCGGACACTTAAACTTCATTTATCGACCACCCATACGAACTAGGTGATCGGCGGCGTGCATAGCAGCAAACGCATGAGGCTTGATCTTAGCATCGATACCAAGATTGCCCTTAACATAGCCGAGTGCTTCCTTAACGGCGACATTCGACTTGTGCTTCGGATTAGGATTGATGTCGATATGGATCTCGAAGTGACGATCTCCAATGTCATCGATCAGTTCCGTAGCAGCATTAACCGCGAACATAACTTCATTAAGCATTCTTTGCTTAATGACTCCATAGTCCGGAAGAATTTCCGAAGCATGGAACAACTTACAACCCTTCTTACTGTCCATGTGGACGATAACAACGGTGCTGTATTTAGCATGCCAGAGGCCGTGCTTCTTGAAGCGGATAGAGTCGCAGCCGATGTAGATCGAAGACTCAGCGCTAGACGCCTTGATTGCTTCTCTTGCATCATCGATGAAACTCATATCGAACTCCATAGTCTAAAATGGCATGGGACTAGGGATTCGAACCCTATCTGCAAGGTTTTGGAGGCCCGCCGACTACCTGTATCTTAGTCCCATAAAAATCGTGGTGGAGCACTGGGGAGTCGAACCCCATCTTCCGCCTTGCAAGGGCAGAGTCTGCACCCACTCAGGTGCCCCACTATTCCGTTTTGAAGCGCTTATTACTCATAGAGCCAAATTGCTTCATCATCTTGCTATATTCTGCATCACCATATTTCTCTTTGGTGCGCTGACTTAGCGATTTGTATCTTCCAGACTCAACCAGATCTATATGGTTGTCTTTCGGAGTGCCCCAATATAGATGTTTGATATTGGAACACTTGTCATTATTACAAGCATGACATAAATAAATGACTCTACAACCAACTGGTATAGTTGTCATTAAAGAATGAGCTAAGTGAGATCTGAAATCTCTACTAGAGCCACCAATTTCTATACAAACATCGTTAAGATCTAAATGTTCTCTACGAGTGCTTCTATCTAACTTGATGTATTCTCTTATGTCAGTGTGCATAATAACTTAAAAGTGGCGACCTATAGGGGAATCGAACCCCTCGACATCCGCTAGACAGGCGGTGCTCTTACCCAGCTGAGTCATAGGCCATTATATGGAGCGGTAAGCGGGGATCGAACCCGCGACATTCTCGTTGGCAACGAGACATTCTACCCCTGAATTACTACCGCATTAAAATGGAGGGCCAGACAGGATTCGAACCTGTGAATAATTGCTTTGCAGGCAACCGTCTTAAACCGCTTGACTACTGACCCATTATAGAATAGTATATATACCTTCCAAACTATAATGTCAACAACTTTTTTCAAAGGTGATAAAATAGTTTGGAAGGTACGATCTCGTGATAACCCCGGTGATCTTGAGATCATTTCTAGGCGGTATGTACTACCATTCCAGAAGATGTGCCCATTATACTCCACTTAAGGAATAATGTCAAGGACTTTTTTCACAGTTTGGAAAATAAATTCTGCGCCCTCATCATCTCCAGTCGTACTTTCGAATGGGATATTGTACTGGTGCAGGATCTGTCCGATCTGATAGTGCTTGCTCTCGGCTTCCGACTCGGTCTGGTTTCGACCTTTAGGATTGTAGGGCTTAGTGCGGTTCAGAACGAAGTTGATGTTGTTGTACTGATCGAATGCCCACTTAACCGTCTGATGAAAGAACGATGGGTAATCGGTCGTGTAAGCGAGTCCAAGTAGGATAGGACTATCTGCGATGATAAGATCGCAGTCCTGCTGGAGTCTGTAGATCCGGTGGTGTTGCTTACCGAATACGTAGATCTGATCAGCCAGAGTATGGTGTCTTCGAGACCACGTAAGATCTTTAGCGTACTCACCAGCCAACTCAGCGTTGACACCTAGAGTCTTGAACTTAACGAATAGGTTTGCCGCCGTGGTAGACTTACCGTGACCAGGGCCGGCGAATAGATTAACTACGAGTGGTTGGTTCATCCAAGAAGATCTTCGTTCCTTGGAGTGCCGTACTTAGCGCGGATGCGGTCTTCTTCATCGAGCGTGATCTTGTTCAGCCACGTCCAGAAGGTGAGACCACCGATAACCAGAAGGCTTACGATGGCCCATGGATGATAGTGTCCTAGAACACCAATTCCGATACCGCCGCCGATGACGACGAAGGCTATGGCGGCAAGAGTCTTTAAGACTCCGCCTACTGCTCTAAACCAGTTTTTCATTCGAAGATCAGAGCCTTTGCTGCTTTGGTTGCTAGGATGAATAGCGTACCAACCACGCCGGCGAACAGAAGTCCGATCAGAGCGATCAATACGTACTTAAACGCGAAGATAAGGAGTAGCACGATGCCGAGTACTACTGCGGCCGATACTCCGTACTGGAAGATCGTGGTGTACATCGGGATCCGAGCCTGCTGCCTCGTGATGTCTGGGCGCTGATCATCTTCGTAGATGTCGAAGTCGTGATATGCTGCCATTACTTTAATCTGCTCATCTTGATCTTGAGTTCTTCCGAACCCTCTTTGTGGACGAGAGCGATGATCTTAGCCATCGTCTCTTGAAGCAAGAAGTTGTTCTTGCGGCTGGCGGCTAGTTCCGCTCTCAGCTCTTCTTCATTCATTTGTAATTGCTCATTCCCTTGTGGCTCTGACTTCCGTCTCGTAGCTCTTCCATAGAACCTACGATGTAGTTAGACTTAGCGACTGGAATAATGGGAGGACGGAACAGTGGTGATCCACAATCTAGACACGTATGATAGCCTAAGGCCTTCCGACGCGGATCATAGAACTCACCACACTTAACGCAACTAGGAGACATCGTTACTCCGATGGATCAATAATTCTGATCTTGATACGCTCTGGATCAGCATAGCGATACTGCTCTTCTAGAAGTCTCTTCTCATGGTTCGCAGTATTAGCATCATCGTAGTGCTCCTGGAACAGAGCTACACCTTGGAAGATGTCTCGCACTTCTACGATATAATCCATACTAAGTCACCTATTATGCTTGAATTTGGTATCCCTCTTATACACTATTGCAAGTAAAATGTCAAGGCTTTTTTATGGTTTCTCTTTAGCCTTAAGAATGTCAACAATATCTTGCTCGTAACTATCAAGCATAGGTGGTCCTCCTCGGAACTTCCAATTGCTTAGCACTGCATCTAGTATTTCGATACAATTGTTCTTACGATCGTAATGTGAGAGTTTACCATAGTCATCGACTGGATTACCGAACAGAGGTTCTGGTTCATCAAGAGTGTAGATGTAATCGGAAGTTCCGTCAGAATTACGACCGACGTTGGCCAATGCAATGGTGACCAATCTCTTGGATCGAGATTGGTCACCATGTGGCCACAGTTCTATAGTGGCAGATAGCATTTATTTCGCCTTGATGTTCACGTCGAAACTTACTTCGACTTCGTGTCCCTTGTAGATCTTCAGCTTCTTTTTATCTGGATGCTGAAGCATGTACGATTTAAGAGCCTGATCTCCATTACAAAACGTAACTTTGTTCTTACCCCACTCACCGTCATCTGCCATATGGATGATGATATAGAGTTCGGTGACTGGTTCTGGTTTCACATCTTCTAGATTGAGTTTTCGCTTTTCAGCTTGAAGCATTAATGTCTTATAGCCCATATTGTAATCTCCATCAAGTGGTCTTTGGTCTTGTGGTTCTTCATCTCTAGCATATAGAGACGTTCCACAGCGCTGACAGTCATACGAATCCCACCATACCCAACTACCACACTCATAGCATTCATAACCTTCATCGTCCCGCATTATGCACGCTTACGCCCGATACTATACTTCGACACTAGCTCCCATTCCTTCTTCTCTTTGAAAGGAAGGATCTTGATCTGACTTAATGGGAGAGTCTCGCTCTTCAGATGTCCACGATTGACGATAGTAACGAGTCCCCACTCTTCGAGTAGAAGAGCGATAGCATTACGACGATCCTTATCTACATCATCAAAGTCGGTCGGCTTACCGTCAAGAGCGAATAGCTCCTTGAAGTGCACGATATAGTACTTACCCTGCTTGTGTAAGATATGACACGATTGATATAGCTTTTTATCTTTGCGAGATGCTACTCCGATACGTGTTAACGTTTCCTTGATCTTAAGGAAATCTTCGTCTTCTTTCAGACGGACTTCTAGAAATGTTTCAATTAGACTCATGGCTTGCCACCCTTTTCCAGTTTTTGTTTTATTTCTTGTAGTTGTTGGGTGGAAAGAACAGAGAGAGCTTGTTGTGCCTTTTTGTATCCATAACCGAAATACTCGACAACTGCGTCAAGATCACTATCTTCCCGTTTCTTATGCCACTTGCTCATGCGCTTACGTGGCCTGAGACTATTTAGTAGATAGTCGAACTGGAGTAGTTTATCGAGATGTGCCAAGCCGTTCATTTCATTAGCATACATGATCGAATCTGGGAAGTAAGACAGACCGCGATTAACCATGTACGGAGAATAGTCTTTCTCAATACGTTCAGGATCGTCTGACTCTCGGATGATGTCGGTTCTAGAATTGATGGCGTTCAGGTAGTCAAATGGGTTCGCCATAGGTACTCATTACGAAATTAGGTTGATCAACTTATACAGATAGAAATCTGCCATGGCAAATACACCAAACGATAGAAGAAACATCCACTGAATAATGTTCAAAAATTCATCATTGTCATCTCGGTAGACGCGCATAAAGATATAAGCGCCACAACTCAAAAGTGCAACTAGAGTAGATATAACAGTAATGACATATAGAAAGATCATAAACATTATTATTTCCAATCTAGAGTCATTAAGCAGAAAAAGATAACTTCTATTATCGCTATGCCACCAAAAAAAGTAAACTTACTCTCAAAATTATTTGGCATATTATATTCATATATCGCATCTGATGAAAATGAAAAACCTGCTATGGCTATAACAGCCATAACAAATATTGTTATGAGGTTATGGATCATCAGATGAACTCACAGTCTACCATGATCTCAACCATCGCTGCTGCGAGATTGATCTCTGGATCAGCTACAAAAGCTGCTTGATATTGATACTTACCGAGCGTAACTACTAACTGTGGGATAGTTCCCTTAGAGATATAGTCTGCAGCGTAGTCATAGAAAGAACGAAACAGAGCTACCTGATCTACGTCAGAGTTTTCACCCACCCACTTACGAACCGAAGTGAAGTCCTTATCCTTCATATGTCCGATCAGGTTCTTGAGGCTTACCTCTTGAAGGTTTGCCAGGATACCTGAGTCGATCTTACCAGTCGCCGAGTAGCGCTGAAGTTCGTTAAGAACACGACGCCAGTCTGGAACGTGTTTGGTGATGACTTGAGCTATGACTGCATCTTCATACTCGATCTTATTCTCATCGAGGATGCCCTTAGCTCGCTTCATGAACTGCATCGCTAGTTTGGGCATCTCTTTCTTCTCGATCTTAAGATCGACGACAGGACACCTAGAGCGAAGAGCTTCCAGAAGACGATTAGGGAAGTTGGCGGTTAGAATGAAGCCACAGTTCTTCGAATACTCTTCGATGAAGTTACGAAGAGCTGGCTGAGTCGAGTTAGCGTTGAGATAGTCAGCCTCGTCGAGGATCACGTACTTACGTCCACCCATCAGAGATACCGATGACGCGAAGTTGAGGATCTCGTTACGAAGAGTATCGATGTTGCCATTCATCGAAGCATTGATAACGATATAGTCGCAACCTAGCTCTTCGAGCATAGCACGTGCGAGAGTGGTCTTACCGATGCCAGGAATACCGGCGAGGGTCATGTTCTGAATGTTGCCAGCGTCTACATACGCTTGAGCTGTAGCTTTGATGTTAGCCGGAAGAATACAATCGGCTACTGTCTTGGGTCTATAGCGCTCAACCCAGAGAAATTCTTCTTTAATCATTACGAATCCAATCAATGTTGGTTATGCCTACTTTGAGTAGGGCTTCACGGGCTTGGCGGATCATCTCGTCACGTTCTTCGACGGATGTCTCTTCGCCTTTATGATGGTTTGCGATAAACTTCAGAGCGTCTATAAGGCACTTCTCATTCATCGATCGTGACCTCAATAGTCATCTTATGACCGAGTTGCCAATCTTTCTTCTCGTAGAAGTAAAAGACGATAAAAGGCTTAGCTAATGTTTCATAGCCTGGGTTGCTAGCAGGTCTAACAAACTTGTACGAGTGTTTCTCTCTCGTGCCTTTAGTCGACACAACTTTTTCAAGCGTGTATTCAAACTTAAAATTCACTGTTTGTTTCCATTACAAAAATGGAGCGTTAGGGTTTTCTGCAGTCCCTAACGCTCCTCTGATCATGTGACTGTGGTGGCCACCAACGACCAGATTAACGCTGGCGCGTTAATCTTCGAACTTGCTGTTCTGTTCAACAGCAACGAAGTACTCAACGTCCTTAGACGTGAACTTCGAGATGCCGGCCTTCGCTATGTCGACATGGTAAGTGCCTGGCAGGAAGCGGAGGTTCTCGGCCTTGAAGATGAATGTGAAGTTCAGATCAGTGGTACCAACTTCTACCGAATAGCTGTCGGTGGTTGGATCCTTTGAATTGATGGTCTGGATCGTAATAGTAGATCCATCGCCAACAACAGCGATCTCAGGCTGACGGAGTACGCCAAGTGCCTTAAGAACATCGGTAAGAACTTCATTGGTCAGCTCGAAAGATACGTCAGGAGTCGGGAACTTGATCTCCTTGTCGTCCTTAGGAGCAACGATGGTGCTTTGATCGGCGAAGACATAGTTAACCTTTCGGCCACCAGACTTGATGACTGCAGACTTCTCGCCGATCTGAACATCGGGGTCATCAAAAAGGCTAAGAACCGATAGGAACTTGCTGAGGTCATAGATAGCGAAGGTCGATGGGAATTCTTGTTCTAGAGTCGCCTTTGCTAGAATGGTCTTCGTTGGAGTGATGGTACGAAGAATATTGCCGGCACGGAACAAGATGTTCGGATTAATGCCGGCAAAGTTCTTCAAAACCTGTAGTGTACGTGTGTCTAACTTCATGTTGTAATTATATCGCCTTAGATGTGTGCTTCCATGCCATCGCGCTGACGCTTGAAGCTATTCTTAGTGTCTTTGAAAGACCCACCATGTCCAAAATAGCTATTAGCTCGGATGCGAATGAAGCGCTTATTCGTCTCATGAATATTAGGATTCGCAACGGTGATCCAAGGATTCTTTCCTTCACGCCATGCTTCAAGTTTATTCATGAGAGACTGAGCTTCATCAGGACGTGTAGCCTTTAGAACCCAGCTATTGATCGTTGGACGAAGACCCTTTGAGATCTTCTTGGTGCGCTTGCGCTTCTTAGCCATAATATATAAACTCCAATGTGGGAAGGGTTATCTTATAACACTAGTATTTAAAAATGTCAATTACTTTTTACTTTTGTTCTTCAACTTTTGAAGAGCTTTCTGACCTGGAGTCTTCTTCTCGATCGCTGCAGTAGCTGGAGCTCCGATCTGAGCGAGATGTGCTAATGAACCACCGAAAGTGTAAGTTCCTACGTGTTGCATCTGCATCCATGGACACAACCACACTTTTAAACCAATCTTCTGAGCGTTATAACAGAACATATAATCTTCTGAAAGATAACGCTTAGTATCTGGATCGATAATAGTATCAAAGAATGCGTGGATCATTCTAGATCCATCAAACTGCTCTGTACGAACATGATCAGGACGATACAAGAGATCAGGATAAGCGGCAGCATATTTGACAAGAGTATCTTTCCTGATCAGCATGAAACCAGTTCCTATCTCAGATACTTCGGCTGGCATTCCAAGAGGAATTTCATTCTGACCACCCTTCGGGTTGAAGACAAAATCACCAACAAAGTTCTCTAAGACGTTAGGATTATCATCAGCAAAACCCTTATCGACAGCCATCTTAATCTTCTCCCAAGAGATACACTTCTTGGGGTATGGTCCTCCAATAATATCGTATTGAGGATCCATAATCGACATCGCTAATAAGCCTATGACATCACGTGGATTAAATCCGATGTCAGAGTCAATAAACATCAGATGAGTCGCATCGCTTCTCATGAACTCATCGCAACAATAGTTGCGAGCACGAGTAATTAACGACTCATTAAACAGATAGTAGAGTTGTAATTGAATTCCGTGTTGCGCGCACATAGCTGAAAGGTCGCACATCGATTTAGTGTACATTCCAGCGCACTGACCACCATACATAGGAGTGGCCACGAACAATTTATGTTTTTGTAGTTCTTCTATTGGAACATTGATTTGAATTTGAGACATTACTTAGTTGCAGCAGCCCTAGTTCGGTCAGCATCACTAAACGATGTGCGAGTGCCTCCCGAAGCGTATGCCATAGTCGCTGTAGCTAGGTTATTGAGCTCAGACGTCATGTTGCCCTTAGCGTAATTAATGAACTTATCGCCGCCAAGTCCGATATTCGTAGCCTGGAAACCAACTTTATCGAAATTAGCTCCTAGAAAAACTACCTCATAGTTCTTATTTTCAGCTTGAGCGAGAAGAGCCTTCACTTCGCTCTGATTGTACTTGCGAGACATGTTCTCTTCGCCATCGGTCATGAAAACGATGTAAGCTCTATCAGAATTGTCTTCAAGGGCGCGAAGGACGACACGAGCTGCCGAGTCATAAAGAGGAGTTCCTCCTCGCGGGCTAACTTCATCGACATTGATGTCCTTCCATTTGCCAACAGTAGTGTTACGAATTACATCATAACTAATAGTATCAAAAGCAGCCAGGAAGACTTCTATCTTCTTATCTAGCGCCTTAACATAACCGTTGATCGATGAGACGGCCTCTTCTACGAGGTTCTGCATAGATCCTGAACGGTCAATAAGCATATAAACGCGCATTAATTGTCCTTGTGTTCGATGTCGTGTACGTACAACATCATTAGAGCGTAATGAAGGACCTTCATCAGATCCTGTCGGTTGTAACCAGCTTTCTGACCATAACGCTTAGCGTACTTGATAACATTACCGCGAGTAAAGCCTAAACCATCACCCATATCGATGATAAAGTCGGTTGCTTGGTATTTGCCGACCGCGTAATGTTCGCCATATGTAGCATCGACATACTTCTTGAGCTGGTCAATCAACTCACCCTCATTAAACTTATAATCGATGCGGCTAGGAGGGGTTTGTGGTCTAGTAGTGATTGTTTGTCCTACTGACGAAGGGTGATAAAAGTCGTGATCACCGGGCAGTGTTTTTGCCATGTTACCTCATTATTTATAGAATTATGCGAAGAAATCTACAATAGTCTTCGCTTCTTTTTCTTCCCAGATCTCGTGATATCGGTTCACGTTCTGTTGATAGGTGTAAGTCGAATCTAAGAAAGGACGATTACCAAGAAGGGCTTCATTGACCTCGTGAGCCATGTCCTTAGCCGTATTAACAGGTACGTTCTGACAGATATGATTAGCTGACTTCTTTGGATCTAGAAGTTCAAAGTCTTCCGGCATGCCCATAATGCTTAGCGCTTCACGATATGTGATATAGCGATCCAGATCAGGGTGAGTAAGCATAGAAGGATAATGTCCCACGAAAGCACCGATGAAGTCCTTAGGGACGATAGTACCTCGGCGCATGACGTTACCACCAGCAGCAAGCTTATCGTATTTGTACTTACACTTGACGACTTCTTTATCGTAACCTTCTTTAGCAAGCCAGGCGCCGACTTGATTATAGTCGTAACCCTGTTGCTCGATAAACGAGAATGTATCATTCGAACGTACCTTCAAAAACTCCATCTTTTCGTGCGAGAACTCTCGATGCGATAGTCCACCATACATCTCTTCTAGAATGAAGCGGTAGTATGGATCATCTTTTGATGGAGTCTTAGGGTTGATCGTCTCTTGCATCGTATTACTACGAGCATCTCGGATCACATCCTCTATCTTCTTCCATGGACGATTATAGTAGTTCAACAGAGGAGTCTTCATTCCCTTCCAGAAGAAGTAGAACGAGCGCTCACGAGTCTGAGCTGTGCCGTGAAGTAGAGATTTGGTACGATAGACGGTCATCGCATAACCGTTATCTAGTCCGATCTTACGAACCTGCTCACGAATGTCCTTACCGATCTTGCCGGCGAAGCCAGGAGCGTTCTCACCAAACAAAACAACTGGCTTAATCTTAGAGAGAACATATTCAGTAGATTTAATCATCCACTGATTATTCTGGTTTTCTGTTCCAAAGCCATGACTTAGTTGAGACAATCCTGCGCATGGACACACGGTTGAAACCACATCGACGTAAGGTAATGCAGAATGAGGACGATCTACATAGTGATATGGAAGATCGATATTTTTGTTATTTTGATAGTAATTTAGAAGGTGCTTCTCATTAGCTTGAAAACCTTCATATGTCATGATGTATTCCGGAGCAACTCCGAATACATCATGAGACGCTAAAGTCATACCACCTATAAGGGGCACGATGGATGCGTGCTTCATCTATGTTTCTTTCTTATGTGTATAGCGACGTTACCAGCATTATTCTCATAATCGCACATCGGGCATTTAACACGCTTCTGAAAATTATGAGTGCCCTCAGCAAGTTGTTTACGCTGAATGTGACCGCCCAAGAAGTTGTGATTTCCCTCTTGTATTCTTTTAGCATTAGATTCGCTTTGAATTTTGCCGCCAGAAAACGGATGTCTTCCTTCTTCAACTAACTTCAAAGCATTTCGCCTAGAGACTTCTCCACCAATCCATGGATGTGTTCCATCCTTTATTTTCTTTTTATTAATTAATGGTCCGCAGAATGGATTTGTTCCATTAGCAGATCTTCGTCTATTAGACTCAGACGCTAATTTAGATTTATCTTCTTTAGATATACCAAGTCTATAGCTTAAAATCAAACAAGCAGCATGGTCACCCTGAGCATAATGTGTGTCATAGTGCTCTTGAATAGATAAAGCAACTAAATTAGTTGGACAGTTATTATTTCTATTTCCATCCTTATGATGAATATCATATGTTCTTCCAAACTCATCCGTTGGAATTGGTCCATATGTTTCTTCATAAATTTTACGATAGTTCACAGACAAAATTAAAAGAATGACTCGAGATTTGTGAAAGGAACCACAGGGTTCGCGGGAAGACCGCGCTTCTTGGGATCCTTGATCTGATTGATGTTATAGTCGATACCATTCCAATGAGGATACGACATACGAGAAAGATGAACAGACTTCTTGTACTCCATCGCATAGAGGTTTAGTTCACCCTTCGTATTTAGCAGGTAATCAGTCCAGCGAATGAACCTGACACCATTATTGAACCGGTTTGCAAGCAGCTCAAGACGATCATTGAATTCTTTACGAGCAGCCATACGCTCTTCCCAACTACCCCAAAACGGCTTCTTCATGAAGTAACCAGATTGTGGCAGCTTACGAGCCTCTTCTTCACACGGCAGAAGTTCGTAAAGTCCAATAGATTTAAGATTAGTCAGGCCATTGATGTCACCAGCAAAGAGTGTCGAAGCTTGCGTGAAGTACTGATCAGCTAGCTCGGTTGGAGTCGGCCAAAGATCTGTTCCTTCTTTCGTTTCTTTACGACATAGATGATGACGCAGATCAATGTTACCAAAGTAGATCTCCAGATCGGTTAGTTCAGACAGATCATCATAGACATCCGAAATAAAGCTTACGAACCCACGGCGCATAGCTCCACGCAGAGTCTTATAAGGAACAGAATTGATAGTCCAACCTGGACGATACATACAGATACTATGGCTATCACCGATAACCAACTTACTGGTTTTATTTGGATGATATAGCACAGGAACCTGCTCCATCCGAAGCAGATTATTCCAATCAACACGATCCCAATCAGAGCTAGGAGTACGACCATTACCACGATCCTGTGTTAGTTTTTCAGTAAGTTGCTTATGATAGTCTGGAAACGGAATAGCGAGTGAATAGACTTCGCCCTTGAACTGAGTCATATTGGCGAAGTTCCATGGATATGGAAAGCCTTCGGTTCCACCATAGAGATTTAGACCACCACTCCAGTCGTTGCCATGATAGACGTAGAGCTTGTCGAAGTCGTTAAAGTCATGAGTGACATTACCGCCAAAGTTGACATACACGTCATCTCCGGTCGCTTGCTTAACCATGTCTGCATAGATGACGCCCTGAGCGGCTCGATGGGACGCCATGAACGCTGCAACAGGAATGAAGGGTGCCACAACAAGTGACTTAGTCATTACGGTTCTCTAGATATTCGCTATGAATAGCCATAGCAACTGGCATCTGATACTGCCAGAGTTTATATGAACGGCCTAACCAATTGAGCGTAGATTCAGTTACAGCAAATCCTTCAGCATCAGGATCTATTCCTTTAGCGATGCATATAGTTCGGCAGATATGCTCGATAATATAACTATCCAAAGAATGATTCCAAAGATGAGGCAGCACTACTTCCGACTTCTTTAGAGATCGGAGCATTAGCTCTGTTGGCGGCTGCTGAAGGATTATCACGGAGGCGCTGAAAGACATTGAACTGGCAACATCCGATCTCGATGCCGAATGTCGTAAATCTTCCTAATTCAGAAGCCTCATTAAGAAACTTATAATCTATTTCACTGCAAATGTCAAAGTATTTTTCCTGGCGATCTCTAATTGCCAAGATCATTCTCATTGATGTAACAGGATTGATAGGATAAGAAGGCCAAAGCTCTTTAAGAGTAGCGCTGGCACCAGGGCCAGCAACCACATAATCAGCATTTTCATCCAAGTTGCCATGGGTTAATAGACCGTCGTGTCGTTGGAGCTCTTTAAATGGTTCGGAGAATTCGCTGTCGATAAGTGCAGACGACCCGATTCCAGGCATTCTAGCAAGGTTACTGCTGAAATGATAACCGTAATAAGGCCCAATGCCCCGATAAGACGTAAGAAATTCATAAGACTCTTTCATCGTTGGTTGTTTACTGTAATAAGCAACCCAAGTTGGCGTAAGCATCTTGATCCATACGATCATATCAGACGTACGCATCTTCCTAGTTGAATCAGTGTTACCTTTGATTATAACAGTCTTACCGATAGGCGACACTAATCCGCGCTTGTCGAGCGCGGTGTTGATCTCACGAGCGTGATTACGTGAAGCTACTTGTAGTGATGTACGAAGTTCTGTCGTACCCCAGATCTGCTGTTTATGAAACGATGCTAACTCGATGTTAGACATCAAGGCGTATTCGTAGTCCTCATCGCTTCGCAGTCGATCAAAGTCAATGTAGGACGCTCCTGTTTTGGTGAGATACGGGAGATCGCTTGCCGATCCTGTAATGATGTCAAGCGTCCTAGAGGGTCCATAGAACTTAACGATTGCTGAATTGACGAGCTTGTTGGTGAAGCTGACATTTTTGTTGTAATACAGCTTGCTGTTGAGCCAGATAATTTCGTCGTGGAAAGATCGATTTGGGTGAAAGTACGGCACAGGTCGGTTATCGACGACGAATCCAGTGCCAAATTCTGGACGATGGGTGTATGATCGTTTTGTATAGTCTTCAAATGACTCATTAACTTTACCAATTCTGACTGACCATTCTCGCCTGTTGAACTCGCGAATGAACGATCCTAGTTTATGTCGCACATCGTGATTACACGAGTTCCAAAGCTGGTCGTCAGTTAATTTCGTTACTTCGATTGTCGATAGGCCCATGCCAAACGTTTTCTTTTTCTACTAGGTCATGAACTATACGCACAACCTTAACTGGTGTTAAGCGCTCGATGATCTCAGCTTGAACCTCATCGTCTTCGAAATGAAGACCGATCTTAACACCGATCGCTAGCAGACCATTGATGATCGTAGCTTTGTGTTCACCGGAGCTCTCTCTAGTTTTCTTATCGAAGGCGATAGGATTGAAGAAGACCTTGTTGTATATATCGCGGCCTTGTAGCATTGCAATAGTATAGTCGTACTCTTCATATGAGCGACCAGTAATGATATAGTCTCTAGGCTCTGGGGTGAGACCTTCGAACTTATCACCCATATAGATCACGCCGTCGATATCATAGGTGTTGATCTGTCTACTTGGCATCAGCTAGTCTCCAACGAATTACATCAAGCATAGCTTGAATATTATCGACTAATCTAACATCGTGGCGATGACACATCACCTCAACATTGCCCTTACGCCAGAAGCCTTCAGGGCAGCATACTACGAGTTGTTTGGGTTCTTTCTTACCGAGCATATATCCGAGCTCGAGAAGAGTGATAGGTGCTTGACCCTTTGGATCGAAGTAGAAGCATACAAAGTCTGCTTGCTCTAGACGATCCATCTCCCAGTTAACTTGTTCGTTGAACTTGGGATCGAGAATAGACTGGCGCCAGCTGCTGTCCCAGTCATCTCTACGAGGATTGAAGATGGTTAGACCATCGACATCTTTGAACTCATTACATACGCGCTCTTGCCAATTGACGGCAGCACCCATATCGATGCTGCCAGCCAAAAAGATCGACCGCTCTGGCACCTTGCGTGGTGCCATCACGATTTTAGCCATTATTTGTGTCCAAGAAACATAATGTTAGTATCTTCTAGCTGTTCATTAGAAGGCACATTTAACGCATCAAAATTATGCTTCAAAGTCTGTTCAGTCCAACGACGTTCTGCTAGAGCTTGACACTCGGCATGCGCTTCCTGGATCATGAGCTGTGTCGGAGGAGTCTTTTGTGTCGCAGCAGAAGGACCACGAAGAGAACCGACCATTCCCATCTCACGAGCTACCTGAACATAGCGAATAGCATCGATTACGACTCCGGCTGAGTTCGGGCTGTCTTGGACTGAGAGACGAGCGTCAAACGTGACAGGTGCTCCTCCAAAGCCTTCAGCTTCGATTCGGAAATGAGCGACTTTGTTGTCGCCGTGATAGGCGATGTAGCTCGACGGTCCTGCATAAATTCCATTCTTTGGTACTGGGATGCCACGAATATCATTCTGAGAACGGATCACGTTCTCCTTAGAGATCTTCTTCGAAGCAAGACGCGACTGATCCATCATGTTGAGGAAGTCGGTGTTGCCACCATGGTTAGTCTGTTCATGGAACTTGACGTGCATACCACGATTGAAGAAGAGTTCCTGCAAAGCCTGGCTTAGGACAGAAGCACCAAGCTGCGAGCGCATGTCGTCGCCGATCGCAGGAATACCAGCAGCCTTGATGCGCTCTTCCCAGAGTGGGTTAGATACGATGAAAACTGGGATACAGTTGACGAAAGGAACCTTTGCTTCAAGGCAACCTTCGACATAGAACTCAGTCGCTTCTTGTGAGCCGACTGGCAGATAGTTGAGAACAACATCGATCTTATGATCGATCAGGTCTTGGACGAGCTTCTCGTGAGTGAGCTGTTCGGATACTTCATCGATACGGAACGATTCATCTTCGTCCATATTGAGCATGTGAGGAGCGACACCATCGAGAACAGCGCCCATCTTAACAGTGACATTATCGCATACAGCAGCAACGTCATGACAAGTCTCATGCTCGAAGTTCATAGCGCAGTTTGGCTTAGCGTAGATAGCGTTAACTAGATTGACGTCGACCTTACGCGGGTCGACGTCATAAGCGAGAGCGAAATCGATGTAAGATGGATCATATCCACCGATTTTTGGGAATGCTAGACCGTCGGTACGACCGGTTTGCGTGTATAGCGCTACACCTTCTACGAGGCTCTTTGCGCAGTTGCCGACGCCAATAATGGCGACGCGGATACTATCTTTCATTTGTATGTCCTTAAAGTATATCAGTTTATATTAACGTGGACAAATTTGGCCTAAGGTTAGGGTAGGTCCACATAAATACTTATGTTATTGTTCTATTTCAGTTAGAGAAAATGCAAACTTATTTTTATTGTTACAAAGTAACACATCTCCCAACAAATCGATTTTACATTGGTAGAAGATCATACTTTGGATGTAGCATCTCTAATGATGATTATATGGGTTCTGGTGTTCTTATTAAGAAGATATTGAATGAACACGATATCTACGAATTTCATAAAGAAATTATAGGTGTTTATGACACTGCATCTGAAATGATAGAATTCGAAAAGAACTTTATCACTGATGTGTTTGATAATCCACTATGCTTAAATCTGATAATAGGCGATGCAAAAACAATAGGAATAGTTAAGCACAAACTATCAACAAGAAATAAAACATCTCTTAGTATGTCAGGTGTATCAAATTCTATGTTTGATAGAAACCATACCGAAGAATCGAGAAATAAAATTTCTATGACTAAGACTGGAAAAATATCTCTCTACAAAGATGGTAGAATGATAAAAATGGCTATAGATAAAGCAGTTTTAATGATCAAAAATGAAAAATATGTTCCATCTCCAAAATCATTTGAAAAACTTAAATCTGTAGATATTTCTCTACACCTAGACAATGATCGATCATTGTCTGAAATAATGAAGTGGAAAAATGGCTATAGAGTTCCTAAAAGCCGAACTCTACGAGAGTAGAAACTGCCGACAATTGTTAAGACAGTTCTCAATATAGTGTGGGTCGTTTATCTGCCGATTTAACGGCGAAGGATGTGGTAGCTTAAAGTGAGTCTTACCTACCCGATGTAGCGCTTCACTGGCAAAGTTGCCCAGTGCTACCACCTTGTCTACTTTATATACTGCGCGCGATAAATTGTCAAGGTCTAAATCACTCTGCTTCACGCTGCCAGTTCTATCGCTGACATTCATGAAAGCAAAGGTCTCTAGACCGAGTATATCGATCCACTTATTCAGTCGATCAAATGTTAGGTTTGTGCTGCTTTGTTTCGCTGAAGGATTTTGCCCGACTAACAGGATTATGGCCGAACCCGAGTGCGTGTTTAGATTGACAGCTCTGATCAAGCCCTGCAGTGACGTCCCAATGTTTACCTGTGTACTTAAAACCAATGTAGTCGATCCCTGCTTCATCTAGCATCGTTTGTGATAATTTCCAAGAGTCCATCCACTTAGTGTTCTCTCCGTCATAAGCCATCACGACCTTCTTAACACCAACTTGAATGATGCCAGGTGTGCATCGGTGACAGATAGGAAGACCAAACACATATAGAGTCGAATCTTTTAGAGTTATCCCACTTAGACATGCGTTAAAGATGCAATTCATCTCTGCGTGAACTACGAAATCGTATTTAACTTCTCGATTATTCAATCGTGAAGCTAGATCTTCAACTCCACGAGGGAAACCATTGTAGCCTTGAGTTAAGATCTGTCCATCAAGACCTACAGCTATAGCGCCGATCTTAGTGCTGGGGTCTTTAGACCATAAAGATACTTGACGAGCCATCTCAAGAAAACGAAAATCCCATTTGAAGAACTCATGGTTCATCATGGATATCCATTGGTTCTTGCGATCTCATTATTCTCATAATAGGAGCTGAATTAAATTCACCATTATCAATATCGATGAACACTTGAATAAAGATCCAACCACATCCTATAGTTCTACGTTTAGGATATATCTCAGAAGGCGGTTCATGTTCAAAGAAAGGTTTCCAGTTCCATTGAAACGGATTGATATTGAGACGTAAGCTTAAATTACTGTTTGTCAGATACTTTATCATCAGTCCTCCCTACATCTTGTGTTGGGTGAAAGTCACCATAGATACAGTGCACCAGTTCATGACCGATATATTCTGGTTCGTAGATGTATGCTGGATCATACATGTATATCTCACACTCATTAGAATTTTTGTTAGAATAAGTGAAAGCCATAGTTTCGGCGTTAGGCGGGTCTTTCACACCATTAGATATTTTAGCAGCTTTGAATTCTTTTTCTGATCTAAACATATGTATGCGAAGATGAATATCTGTGTGCATAAATTCAGCTTGCTCTATGATATAACCATCAGAGCCGCGCTTAGACTGAATGTAATACGTATCGTTTGATTTTTGTTCTTCTACTATCTGACTCTTTTTAACAAATCTATCTGCGATCTTAAAACCGCAATAGATGCCCACCGCAAAACATAAAACAAAAATCAAACTTCGCATATCATTTCACCAAGTTGAAATGTTTCTCGTATACGTGTAGTGAACCAACATTCCAATAGATATTACCAGCGTCGATCTCTAGATCATTAGCCAGTTTATCGAGGACGTGCTTCTGCCAGGCATAGTCGTTCTTGTAACCAAAGACCACATCATTAGAACGCATCTGCACGATAGAGTGAAGCTTATGATCACGTATGACATATTGTACAGCATTCGTGCACATGAAGTCAGACATACCACCCCAGTTGTAATCATACTGCATGCTTGGGCGAGTATATATCATGATAGCTCTACGAGACTCTTTATCTAATTGTAGAGTCTTAAGACAGTTCGCATACTGCGCGGAGTTCTTGTGGCTGAAAATAGCCCAACCGTAATTACTATTGATTCGACCAGTTGGAGTAGCGACAGCTTTCCAGATCGCAGGAACTGGAGCAGGAATGTCGTTCACGTTAAGTGACTGACCTTCGTACCAAGCGATCTCGCGCTGGATGTAGCCTTCATTCGGAGTGCCAAAAATCGATGGAGCATCTGCGATGAAATTAGCTCCAACGATCTCGATCATCTTACATCCAGTTTTATCCGTTACGTAAGTTTCATCGGCTAGTAGAGATCTAAATGATTCTTTAATATCTGACGTTGTATTATATTTGTGCATTAACGAGGCACCTTTCCGAAGTGACCCCAATGACTAATAGAATACATATCTTCATCAATACGGTCACCTACATCTGTGACTTTATTATGATACATAACACCAGAATCAAAAGCAACACCAACTTCGCCACTATATTTGGATGTATCTATGGCTTTATTTTCTTGAAAATTGCTAGTTGGTTTATTACGATTAAAGATATCGCGAGTAGGATCTTGGCCTTCCATCTTGCCACGTAGATAAGCTACCGCAAAACTCAGATAGTTGATCGCGTCTTTATAAGTGTCTTCAAGACTCTCAAAATTAGGTTCATGGGTGCCTCCATTTTCTTGAGGTTCTAATAGAGACTGTGCCCGTAACAATTTCTGAGCTACCATGTCATGAATGGTAGACACCCCACGTCTGTAGTGCATAGCCTGAACGATGTTAGACTTTTCATTTTGATAGTCTTGCGATTTGCGGATCTGCAGATCCATACACTCCTTCAGTACTCGCACTGACTCGCGTTCTGTACTCATCATTTCCCTTAAATTTTGAAAGTGACAGATCCCACATCTGTGTGGAAACTTCTGTGTCATGGATTATACCAATGTTTTCCAATAATGTCAATCGGTAAAATCTACAATATTGATTAACGAAATTCTGTTTAAAGAAATCTCGTTTATCTTCGTTATCTTTAACGCTCTCATACAATTCGATAGGATCACCAGGTTTATGCGGTATCTTAACAAATATTAGTCTATCGACTGAATCGCACTTGAAGCCTTGGTTCTCTGGTAAGCAGAAAGCGTTGTACTTGAAGATCGGCATAAGAGTTTTAATCTCTACCGTTTCTCCATCTACAACCATGTCTTTAACCATGTCGTACTTATCTGTAGAAAACTTAACAGTTATTCCATGATAGTTGAACCATTTAGCAACTGTCTTTTCGCCAAGTGCGCCTAGAGCTTCGCGCCTTTGGTTTACATTCATTCAAAGCTCTTATTGAAGTCCGTATAATCGATCTCATCGAGGAGACCATGGTTACCTTCGTGACTTGGAGCGATCCATCCGACCGGCTTGATCAGATCTGGCAGACCAAGTGGGTTAGGGCGCTCAGCTTTAATGCCGCGTTCCTTAGCCATATTAGCGATATGGACTTCATCCCAAGCGATCTGAGAGTGAACATTGTAAGCGTCTAGAGTACCAATAGCTACGACGCAAAGATCGATAAGAGCATCGACTACGTCTTCAGCACTCTTAGCGTTCTTTAGTTCGTCGATCTCTTCCTGCAGGAACTTCGTGCGGAAGATTAGCATCGCCTTCAGTTTTTCAGCATCCATCGCATCGATAGCGTCATGGAAGCCGTAGTGAGAGTGCATCTCATTTAGATCAACCCACCATGGAGCGGGCAGTTCTACATACGTTTCTACTTCTTCGAACATTATATCCTTATTGGAGGATCGCCCACTCTGGTGGTGATCTCTTTTTCCAGCTGTACATGTGCGACTTATGCTTATTGTAATACGCACGGTAGTTTGTAACAAGGTCGCCGATTAAGCAATCTTCGGCAACACACGATGGCGCAGGAGTCATATCCCACGCTTTGAGATTGAATGGTGGATTTTGAAGAGTAACAAGCATCGCTTGACACTTATGAGTGCGCTCATAGCGACGAGTGTACTCTTGAAGAAGACCATCAAAATGATCTACGAGCCAGTTGTAGTTCTCGATAGATTCGCGAACCCAGATGGCAGACGGATGGTTGATGTGGGTAGCTTGATACATCTCGTAGTCACGAGAGTCATCTAGCTGCCACGTTTTCTTGCGTCTACCATTCTGGATGATAGTTGTTTCTTTGCCGTCTAGAACTCGATGCGCCGTTGAAAGCAGCTGAGCAGACTCTACGATCATCTTAACGACATGCTTGTCGACCAGATCAGAGGCTGCGTTAAATGGGTCTAAATTGACAAAGAAGATATTCACAGTTATCTCGCATAACAAATGCACTGATACCCAGACGAAGTATCACCGCACCTAGGACATACACCAGCATCATACTTGTTATCATAAACATTCTCGAGTCGCTGCAGAAGATTATAAGCAGCGTCATCACCATTAGCAGTCATGTAGTCTAGAAAGGCATCTACAAAATCAGCGTCGGTCATTACGCTTCCACTTTTTGAATGCCTGCTCACGGTGGTAAGTGTTTGCCCTCGTGAAGAAGTTGATTCCGTCTAAGTGATCGAGCTCGTGCTGGAAGCAGCGAGACGTGATGCCCGTGAATGTCTTGGTGTAAGTTACACCGTCTGGTCCTTGGAAGCGGACCTTAATGTTCTTTGGTCTCTTGATCTTGACGAAGAGACCTGGATAGGTTAGACAACCTTCCTCTAGAACGACCTGCTCATCACCATACTCAACGATACGAGGATTGAAGCACGCGAAAGCAGGTTCACCCTCCATAACGAACATACGATGGTTAAGTCCAACCTGATTTGCAGACAGACCAATCCCATTGCACTCACGCATGAAATCAACCATGCTCTGAGCAAGCTCTCCAGTATCGACACCATTGAAGTGAAACGTATCTAATTTTGTAGTCAGACCACTATCTGAGTGTGGAACAAGTGATAAGTTCATGGTCTCTTATATACTACTCTATAGTGAATGTAAAGGATTAATTAAAGATGTTCTGGCGATCTAGTATCGAATAAAGATACTGAATATCTTTAAGACGAGCATGTTCTAATGCAGTATGATCTATATAAACACTAAATGGATCACGTCCTGAAAGGAAGAAAAAAGCCTGATCAGAAGATACTGGAACACATTTATTAGCTAGATCTGTTCCTCGTAGTTTTTCAATATCTCTGATGATCTGTCTGGCCACACATAGATGAAGACCAACGATATAGAGTTTATCTTCTATTTCATCAGCTGATGGAAGTGACAATATCATCTTTGTAGTTCGTCCTGTCGCTCTTGGTTCAAATCGAGCGACATAACTGGATTCTATACTTTCAATACTACGCATTACTTAACCATTTTAGAGAAATTAGAAACTTTCTCGAATTTAATAACTGAATGGAATTTCTCAAACAACGAGTCTCCCATATGTGAAATAACGAATACATTAGTGTCTTCCATCGTTTCGATAATAGCGAAGAACGCATCCTTTGCATCACCATCGATAGATCCGTCGAGAACCTCGTCCATGATGAGCAGATTAGTGTTGATCGAATTTCTCAGCTTAGAAACAGCTCTCCAAGTGAAGAGAATAGCTAGGTTGATCCTCATCTTCTCACCCTCTGAGAACGATGCGTATGAAAATTCGTCTCGGTGACGTGATTTAATAGTCTCTTCGAATGACTCATTGAGCTCGAAATTAACGAAAAAATCCATAACTGACAGATACTTATTGATCAACTTATTAATGATCGGAATGTACTGACGAACGATCTTAGACTTGATACCGCCGTCCTTTAAAAGGATACCAGCGACCTGATAGAGCTGCTTGGTCTCATGAAGTTGCATGAGAGTTATACCGATATCTTTGATCTCGTTTTGAACGTTATCTACTTCTGATGTATCTACTTTGTCCGAAGATTTCTTAAGACTCTTAATCTCGGTATCGAGCTGGTGTACATATTCATGCCACCCCGTGATCTTCGTGTTAAGGACCTTAAGTTCGAGGTTACGATCAGTGATCTCCATTGAAATCTTGCTGATCTCACACATCCTATCTGATGTTTTTGTAAATTCTTCCTCAAGCTGATTAAGTCCGATTTCTGTTTCTGAGATCTTGTTAGTCTTAGATTCGATAGTTTTGAACTTAAACGACTCATCAATATTCTGTTGACAGGTAGGGCAATTATCGTAGTCGTTGAAGAATCCAACTTCCTTACGTATAGACTCGATCTTTGATGTGATCTTGACACGAAGAGACTCGAGAGTGCGAAGCTTCTTTGAGATAGCATCTTGGTCTGCGATAGAAGCTTGGAGTTCTTTGATCTCGCAGATGAGCTCTTCGATCTGGAAACATGTTGCTTCAATTTGACTTTCAGTCGACTGTATCTGGTCGCGTTTCTCGTCCATGAGTACATCGATATTTTCCTGTAGTTCGTTGATATGCTTTTTTATAAGCTTCAACTTCTGCTGAGCCATCTCTTTTTTTGTATCAATCGAATAGATAGCTGAATTATTATCGTTGGTTTTTTGAACCAACAATTTGTTCATCGTCGTGAATACCTGAAGGTCAAGAAGGTCTTCGATGATCTCTCTTCGATTGCCAGCTGGCAAAGCCATAAAAGGCTGATAAGTGGCGCTACCAAGAATAACGATCTGGCAGAAACTCTTGTAGTTACACTTGATGATCTGCTTCTCAAGCGTTTCTTGATATTCCGTATTCTTCGCGTTTTGATTAAGTAGTTTACCGTCTTGAAATACTTCGAATATGCCAGGTCGGTCACCGCGTCTAATAATGTACGGGATACCGCTGATCTTAAGTTCACATTCGACTAGCAGTCCTTTGCGAGTGATGGAATTGTGAAGCTGAGGCTTATTGATCTTTCGGAAAGGCTTACCAAATAGAGCATAGGTAATAGCATCGAGAAGCGTAGATTTTCCAGCACCGTTCTTACCTACGATTAGAGTGGTACGATGTCGGTTGAGCTGCAGCTCGGTCCAGCTGTTCCCGGTTGATAAGAAGTTCTTCCATCGGATGGTTTGGAACTCGAGCAAAGTGTTTCCTTATGAACTTTTTCTAGACACTCTTCTGAGCAGTAGTTCTTGAGATTGAGTGGAGGAATCGAGGAGGTAACTAGCTGATGACAGACGATGTCTTTGAGACAGTCTTCATTAGCACAACTAAAGATCACATTATAGTCAACTACAAACATTATTCATGCTTCTCCTCAAGTTCGTTGATCTTATCAAGAACGTTCTTGTATTGATTAGCTAGCAATCTTCCGTATGCAGATGTATCGAGCTGCATGATACTAAAGCCCTCCATCGCAAGCCACGTCTTAAGTTCGATCCAAGCGTCGTAGTATTTCATTTCTTACAATCTTCGTCTCTAGTGAATTTAGACCATAGTATCTTACACTTAACGCAAAAACATGTTCCATACTTATCTATGTCCCACTTATGTCTATTCGATGCTGACTGCTTCATCATAAAGATCCGAAATAATACCTTGTAGCTTCTCTTTGCTAATGTCATTGTTCAAGTTCATCTGGTCGATGACTTTCTTGAAGATCGTTAGAGTATCTTCAGCTTCATCGACGATATCTTGGTCATCCTCAAGGTTGAGGTTCATATGATCTTCGACCACTTGTAGATCGATGACACCTGACTTCTCGAGCTTATCGATAAACATATCGAACCAATATGGATTTGACTTGTTCTTGACTACGACCTTAACGATGGTCTCTTTGTAGGAGCTTACATCGAACTCCATGATCTCAGATAGAGTCATGTCCTGGTCGTCGTAGAAGATCTTCTTGAAGATCGTTATTGGGTTCTGGATGAAAGTAAGTTCGCGAGTCTCAGTATCAAATACGTGGAAACCGCGAGGATCATTAAAATCGCTCCAGGTATACTCACAAGGAGCGCCAAGATAGTGGATATTACCAGAGCTACTACGAGTATGATAATGTCCAGAGCACACGATATCAAACTTGGCGAACTTGTTAGGATCTTCACCTTCCATAGCAGTATGACCGCGATACATGGCAAAACCACTAAGTTCCAGATGTCCGAAGGCAATCTGAGCATCTGTCGACTTAAGCATACCCATAGTGTGCTCGAAGTTCTCAGAGCAGATCCAAGGAACGAAGAGGATCTTACAGTCATCGAATGTTACTTCCGTCGATTCGGTGTACCATTTGAAGTTCTCGTTGGTGTTCAACCAGTACAATTCTTCCATCGCATTGACGGAGTTCGTGTTCTTGTAATATGTGTCGTGATTGCCGATGATAATGTGAGTATTAAACTCAGCCATCGCCGGCTCAACGAACTGTTTACGTAGAGCTCTAGCGGTCAGGAAGTTGATGTACTTCCTACGATCTACGATGTCACCAAGATGGACGATGTCCGTGATCCCGTGCTCGCGTAGATAAGGAAAAAAGACCGTGGAGTAGAACCTATCGAAGTAGCGGTGAAAGGCTACATTGTCATTTCTTACACCCCAGTGAGTGTCGGTAACTAGTGCAATCTTCATCTATGTTCTTTATAAAGGCGGACGCAGCAGCCCTGATTTCTAGCTCAGGAACGTCCTTCCAGCCTGCCCGGACCGGCTTGCCGTATGTTCTCCACGCCTTCGGGATCGGAGGACGCTGCTCCGAAATCGATATCAAGACTGATACTCGCCACCCAGGTCACTTCGGCGCCCATTTTACGCACCTGGCGAAAAGCTTTCTACTTCTCTCAATCCTATGCTTTATAACATAGTTACTAAGAAATGTCAAGGGTTATTCTTCTCCGAGAAACTTCTCAACGCCCTTGACCTTAGCTACGTCTTTCTTCTTGGCCATCTTGGATTCAAAGCTCTCGATAATACGATTAGAAACTTCGTTGTTACTATTATCTCCGAGTGATCCATCCCAGCTAGAACTATCAAAAGCTGATGTTGACAACATAGCTTTATGCTTGATATAGTTGTGCTTGTTCTCTTTCTGAATCCTTCTGACGAAGGCACGCCATGCGATCAGAGAGAAGTAGCCGAATGGATTTTGCTTCTGCTCATTTGGGTTGAAGTTATCAACAGCAGCTAAGCAATTTTCAATTCCATCTCCAACCATCTCTTCTCGAAAACTGTAGTTAACGAAGTTGGGTCGATACGATAACTTCTCACAGAGCATGTAGAAACATGTACCGAGATAATTATTGATCTTCGGTTTGTCTGTTCCATTAGCTTCAGCCTCCATAGCTGCTAGACGATACGCCGTCATCTCAGCATGGAACTTCTTCTTATCGATATAGTGTGTGGTAACTCTCTTATTCTTCACTCAAATTTTCCATTGACAATTTTCTTGCACTATTGTATAATGCCTGTGGGCACAGTGATGTAACTATTAGTGCTCTGATGCAGATTGGTGGATATGTCCATTAGCATTATCCTTGAATACGATATTATGAGCCGCCATCTTAGATGCCATATCTATTAGTTTCTCATCGTACTTAGCTAATGACATAGTACTGATATCGATAGATTGTTTATAATACTCTTTGAATGGATCACTCATTATACAAGTAGATATGATAGTATGCTTAGCTAGTGGTATCATTCTCTCGTGTGTAGCTGTCGAATATTTGTTCATTGTCACTACGGTGCTACCATCTTCGTTAAAGTATTCTTCTTGAACGAGTGGATCATACATAACAACAAATGGGTCTAAAGAGTTTGCTTCGTCTTCATAGATCTTTGCAAAGATCTCTTGACCGTTGATAAGCTTTAAGATGGCGTACAGATACTCTTTCATGCGCTTAGTTTTACTCTATGAATACGATAATCAAAGTTTTCTTCGTTATAGAGTTTAACTCGTTCTACGAAGTGTCGGGTTGTATGGTTTTCTCTTGACTTCCAAGTTAGATCATCTGAGAGGTCATAAAGAGTTACTTCGGTTTTTGTTTTAGAAACTCGTAAACCACGCCCAATGCTCTGTAGAACTTTAATACGTGATTTAGACGGTGAAGTGAATATTACATTATGCAAGTTTTTAACGCTAACACCGGTTGAAAATGTTCCAGATGAACAGATAGCGATAGCATCTGTTTCGGTCTCTAGGATCTTTCGGATCCTCTCTCGATCATCTACATCGGTCTCACCTGCAATAAAGTAGACCGGACGATCGGTAACTGCTTTGATCAGCTCATACAGAACCTTGCCATGCTTCTCGACGTACTGGAAGAGTAACAGCGAGTTTCCTTTTAGACTCAGTGCAAGCTTCTTGATAAATTCATTGCGGGCTTTGCAAGTAACAATGAATTCTATCTCATCTTTATAGTCGGTGAGATGTTTAGATACATGCTTTTTAGTTTCATCTGTATAAACAAGAACTATCGCCTCTACAGATAGTTTGGCGACGATACCCTTGTCCATCAGCTCTTTAGTAGAGATGACCCTATGAACTGGACCGAATAGACCTTCAAGGACTAGCTCGTTAGTCTCAGTTCCATCGAGAGTACCAGTAAGACCAATTCGATACGGACAGTCTACTAGTTTAGTCATGATCGAAGTAAGAGACTTCGCTTTAAAACCATGAGCTTCATCTCCAATGGCTAGCTTATAACGACTAAACCATTTCTGAGGAAGCTGATATACCGATTGCCATGTAGTAACTACTATAGGTTTATCGGTGTTCTTATCGTGCCCTGAATAGATCTTATGAACGTATCTATCACTGTCTAATCCATATTCTTCAAAGTCAGAATACATTTGATTAACTAGTGATGTAGTTGGTACGACTATAAGAGTCGGTACTTTATAGTACATGCAGAGCAAATAGATGATGAAGCTCTTGCCAGATGATGTTGGAGAGAGCAAAAGTGCTCGACGTTTCTGAACTGCTTTAATAAACGCATCATACTGGTGATCGTGCGGTGTCATCGTAGGAGCGAGATCTTCTACGAAAGATTTAGCATCCTTGATCTCAAACTTAACATCTGCAAATCTCTTAGGGATAACTAGCACATATTCGCGGTCTTTGCAGAACTTAGCGAGTTTGCGTAGAAGTCCACCATATAGCAGACATGTAAATGGATTGAATAGTCGAATCTTACCATCCCACATCTTTGCTTTGAACTTTGCCATAAACTTATAGCCAGGAACAAAGAACGTGAAGTAGTCGGAGACCTCTTGAGCGATACCAGGTTCGCATATTAATCTGATATTTACGTCATCGACGTATTCAACTTTTATTACATCTGTCATTAGCTGCCATTCATAAACCTTGCCCAATCTACAGCAGTCTTTACCTGGAATCCGAGACGTGAGATGATGTCCATAATAGACTTCAGAGTCTCGACCTTCTCGTTCTGCATTCCGATCTTAAGACTTAGTGCTATAAGATCTTTGTCTGCATCTAGCCAAGGAGCTACATCTGATTTCAGTATGCGACCCTTAGCTGGTACTTGCCAACCTTTATCAAATTGCTCTTGAGTTGGACCATCTACGTAGAATAGTGTTTTATCTAATTTGAGTTCTTTAAACTCTGCTTCATACTTTCGAAGTAGTAGACGTTCATTCGAAAGAATCTTAGCATACTTCGCGTGCATCTGTGGGATTCTAAGTGCTACTACATCGAGTTGAGTACGATCGATGTTAGAGTCTTCATCCCATGATGAATATATGTCTTCAAGTTTCATTTCTTAACCGTGTTCAATTTATGCTATTATAACACGTATCGTCAAAAATGTCAATTTAAATGATTGTTTCTACTGTAAAAGTTGTGTATTTAAATGTGACTGAACATGTTGGAACCGGTGTTTCTGAAACAGCAGCGTTGAATAGAATAGGACCTACGTTTGTTGGAAACGCATCAACAAACGTATACTTGATATTAAGATTTCTAGCACCAGTCATAGCATATAACATGATGTTAGATGTTACTTCATCTGTTCTAGTTTTAAAATTTTCATTAGTTAACATAGCTTTGTATTCATCAAAGCTATCTGGGAATCCAAGGCCTCTAATCCAATTATACATCTCGATGTAACCTTTAAGATCTTCATCGACCATAAATGACACTGTTAAAGGATCATATTCTACGTGGTCACCTGGATAGTTAATATCAGTGAATGGTGTTCCCATTGGATTACTACCAAGACTGATAGATGGTAGGATCACATTTTGTGCAAAAAATGATAGATACGGAGCGCGCTCAATAGCGAATCTAAAATTCGATGGATTGAGCAGACTCATGTTTGTTATTTGTTCCATACTGCTATTTATGGAACCTCGTATACAATTCTAATATGAGCAATAATGCAATATAACAATTCACATGTGATATATTAAATGCAAAAAAAGAGGGACCGAGTTTCCCCGGTCCCTCAGTATATGTCTGGTTAATCCAGATCTTACATAAGATTTGCTACAGCGATTCTACGGTAGTAGACGTTTGCGTTAGCATTAAGAGCACCTAGACCCTGGTTAAGACCTTCAGCGAATGGGTTAGCGACCATGCCGTAGCGAGTCTTGAAACCAATCTTTGGCTGGAAGGTACCTGGATCTACTGCACGAACCTGCTGTAGAGGAACGTATGGGCAGTAGAAGATGCCGGCATCATATGGGTGTGAACCCTTATAGCCAACGGTTAGGTAGTTACCACCGATCGCATATGGATCGATATAGACCTTTAGACGACCATTTAGAATACCAGCGAAGGTATTACCGGTATCGTCGATAGTCATGTTATTATTACGATCTAGAGCTGGAGTGTAATCCAGAACACCAGCCATCTGTAGAGCAGAAGCTACGTCTGCAGAACAGATAACGATGTTACCCTTACCACGACGGGTTGCTTTTGCGATAGCGTTAGCTTCACGCTCTAGCTGGAACATAAGACCCTTGAACTTTTCTACTGACCAACGACCATTAGAATCGGTATCAAGATCGAATGTACCTGCTGTTGCGGTATCGGTTTGAGCACCAGCGGTTGCAACGATGTTAACGGTACGAACAACTTCACGGTTGATTTCCGCTAGGATTTCAGTCGTTAGGATGTTTGAAAGCTCGGTTTCAGCATCTAGACCGTGAACAGCCTTAAGATCCTGTGCCAGTTCCATGCTGTACTCAGCCTTTAGTGCACGACCCTTAGCGGTAACCGTGACCTTCTCGATGCTGAATGACATTTCTGGGAAAGCATTACCTGCATCGGCGCCTAGAGCTTCTAGCGTTGCAGTATTAGTACCAGAACCAGTGTTGTAGGTGTTAACTACACCAGTTGGTAGAGTACCAACATGCTTGTGGCCGTAGGTGTTAGCGTTATCAACAACAGATGAGAATGAAGTATTTACTTCGTTGTAGAAGGTTTCACCACCCTGGTTGCCGTAACGTGAGCGCATCGCGAAGATAAGGCCGGTTGGACCGTTCATTGGTTGAACGCCAGCGATATCGTATGCCATTAGATTAGGCATAGCACGACGTACTAGGTTAATCATGATCGGGTCGAAGGTAGCGATGTTACCTGAGCCCTGTGAAGAGTTACCCCACTGGTTGGTTGGAGTTGATGAAGTATACTCGTTAAGTAGACCTCCACCCATACCATTTTCAGACTCAGTAACTAGAGCACGCTCGGTGTTCTCAAGTAGCTGAGCGGTAACCATACGCTTGTATGGATCCTTGATTGGCGCCAGGTCTTCATGCTCAAGAATTGGCTGCCACTTCTTCTTGATTTCCTCAGCTAGGTTAAACATTAATAGCTCCCTTAAATCCTGGGTTTTCTTTTATTTATCTAACAGCAATTCTTAAGTGATTACTTGTTAAAACGAACACTACGCGAAATTGATTTCTTGTACATATCGATCATTGGATCTAGAACAACAGTAGCATCAGAATGTGCTGCATCTGGATCAGATTCTTCTACGATAATACCAGTTGTGGTCTGAGACTTAGAACCTACAACGCTTTCTTTGATAACATTTAGTTTTGCTGTAAAATTATCAAGATTACCATCAAAATCAACATTTTCTACTAGTGAGCGAAGCTTCTCTGATTGAGTTAAAACCAGTCCTTCACAAACACTATTGATGACATCATTCTTTTTAGACTCAAGAACGGCATCTTTTAGATTTTTATTTTCGACTATGGTTGAGTCTAAGCGCTCACTTAGATCTTTAACCTGAGCCGCTAGTTCTTCAACAACATCTACCTTAGACTCTGGGATGTCCATGTAGTGCTGAGAAAATAGATTTTGAAGACCATCAATAAAATCTTCCATAAGTTCATTTCTTAGAGAAGATTCGATAGCTACTTCATTTTCATTTAGCCATTTTTCGATAACTAAATCTAAGTGCGCATCTAGCTTAGTTGACATCTCTTCTTCAAGAGAGGTATAAGCTTCATCTAGCTTAGAATTCATATCTTCGATAAGAGCTTCACGCTCAAGGACAAGACGTGCCTCGACTGCAGCTTCGAATAAATTAGAAACACCTTCTTTTAGTTCGGTTGAAAGCTCATCGCCTTCACCTAGAAGGTTTGCTAGATCATCACGTGCAGACTCTTTCAACTTACTTGAAGCTGCAGATGGGTGCATCGTGATAGTTGATTTGTTTTCACCCGATTGACCACCACCAATAGCGTCACCTTCGTGACCGACCTTAGCTAGTGTATCATTCAGATAGTGTGATAGGTCTTCGATACTCATACCTGATAGAGCGAGAAGCGCCTTGTTAAGCATCTCGGTCTTTGCGGTACTGTGCATGTGAACAGTTGCAGCAGCTGCTGACTCTTCTTTAACTAGGTTTGCTTCTGGAGCGTCAGACATCAGTAGTCTCCTTGAATTTCTATTATTTATATTTCGCAATTTTTAAGGTAGCTTGCGGTTCGAAAGAGACCAGATGAATTGCTCAAAGAGTTTCACCTTGTTCTCATTGATAGTTTTTGCTGGCATCTTTTTCATAGATTCAGCTAGTCTATCGACTGGCTGTTGAGAATATGTACCTGAAACAGAATCAAAGATCCAATTTACATTTTCAAAAATACCTTGAACAAATGCATCGTGTGCAGATGGATCAGTAACAACATCAGCTAGAGTTGCTAGACGGAAGTCGTTCTGAACATGAGCAACACCCTCTTCCATCTTAAGTGAACCCATCCCTCGTGATGATACTCCAAGTGAACCACCGGCGTTGATAAGTCCTTCAACGATCTGTCCCATGGGAAGTTCTGTTAGAACTTTAGAACGCCCGATAAAGTTATCACCATCACGATGTACACTTTCATGTTTAATGCAAATTCGATCTAAGTTAATAGTTGGACCTTGTGGGTGACCAAGCTCACCCCAAGCACGATTAGTCTTAATATGCGACTCATTATAACGATTAACTTCCGATTCTAGCATATCTGCATTATAAATTCGGCCATTACGATTCTTGATATTTCCTTGGAGGAACGTGCCCTCTAGCCAAAGATGCTTCTTACCAGCTTTCTCTTCGGTGATAGATTGTAGACCTTCTAGAACTTCGCAGATAAGTTTCATCTAGTATTCCTTAATAGATTTATTATTTATTTGTTAACATATTCTATTAAGCAAATCGAACAACATTAGGCTGCAAACTACCATTAGAACCCTCTAAAGTCATTCGATAGAGACTAATTAGATTAGCTTCATTTCCGACTAGAGGTGTAGACGGTGGAGTAAAGCCTGTTCCGGTGTAGATAGCAGCGTCATAAGTTGCTACCTCAAATATAGACGCTCCAGATACACCAGCGAAGAAATCACTACCTGATGCATTAACGATTACTGGAGATCCAGTAATCGTATACGGTGAAGGTGTTGCAGCCGCTGGAGTTGGTCTTACTAGAGTCGTTCCATCCCACACATATAGTGTAGTAGCTGTTGCTGTTTGTGTAGCAGCTATCCAATAAACGTGATTAGTTAATAGAGCAGAAGCCGTAGTAGTAGTCGCACCACCATTCTGTCCTGAAGCAAATATTTTTCCAGTAGATGCTGCTAGATATATTCCGAACTGTCCATTATTGTAAATGGTTTTATTACCTGTAGCAGAAAATGAAGTTGGTGTTCTAATACGAGCAACAATAGTCATATCTGTAGTGCTATAAGCTAATTCGTGATGATTTCCAACGAAGGATTGTGGTGATGTACCATATCCAGCAATAAGAGGTTTTCCAAATCCAGCTAGATGTTCAACCGAATCATACGACGCACCTGTCATAGTTAGGTCAATCATCGATTTAGGTGCGATATAGGTATTAGTATAATTGCTAGTTGGAGTTACCGTACCACTGCTATTGAGAGCGGCAGCATTTGTTGGAACAACACTATTTTGGAAAGCACGACCTTTAGTTAAGTCGTAAACATCAAATCTATCATCTCGTATCATATCGCCAGATACGTTTACACTTGGATCTCCATCATATGGAGGAGCTAGCCAAACATCAAATGAATCTCCATCTGCCCAATCAGTTACATCTAATCTTTTCTGAAGAGTTAGGCGGAGTTGATTAGCAGTAAGACCAGTTGTTCCTGGACCAGAGCCATTAGCAACATTACAAAAATTTAATGTTGAACCTGCGATATAAACCGAAAAACGCTTATGCCAATTTCCTGTTACGACTAAGTTACCATTAACATTCATCGTGACGATTATGTCATTTGGATTTAATGGGTCGCGAGCGGCTGATGCTATTGATGGGCCGTTATTATCACTAAAAATAGCTCGAGCCATGCATTTAGCAGTTTCTAAGCCACCAAGCTGACCAGGATGAATTCCATCACTTGGAGCAGAAGCACCAGGAACATTTACATAAAATGCATTAGGATGAGTTCCATCCTTTGACGCGGCGCACCAAGCTTTAGCTCCTTTTCGGATCTCATTGACTTGATTTGTACGTCCATAATAATAGTTTGGTGTTGGATGAAGGAATGGTATGGTTTCTACGATTCTTTTAACAGCACCTGTTCTAGAAGTTAAACCATTAAGAACAATACTATTAATACCAGCGTATCCACCACTAGACCCAGTTCCAAATACTCGAAAATCTAAGTCTGTCTGATAATAATGACCCAAAACACCAGCTTCAGCTTCATTATGTCCTTGAATCCAAATCTCATATTCCCATTTACCACCAGCAGTATTAGCTACAAGAGCAAATTGCTGATAACGTAAATTTATAGATCCAATAGGAGTCCATTGCCATGTTGATTGTGCAGTGCCGGCAACCGCGTGACCGAACATTCCAACATTACATCCGATAGTTTCAGATATATAATTGCACAGAGCGGCCGCTCCGGCACCTGGATGATCTCCATTTGAAGTATTCGCGGTTCCAGTTTTAAACTGAGACCAAGTAACTCCAGATACACCAGCTGTAGAATAAACATCACTCGTAGCAAAGATACGAGTGAAAGAGTTTACAGCTAGAGGAGAACCATTAGCTGATGTCGCAGTAGCTAGAGCTGAAGATAATTCTAAATCCCCACTAAGCATGAACGCTCCAGCTAAGCTCTGTCCTGCTATAGCAACATTAACACCCGCGCCAATTCTAGTAGTTCCGTTCTGCCAAACACCAGAGCTATCTAAGATATCTAGATATCCCCAGCGCTTCGTAACGTCTAAACCTGGCACATTAACGATAACCGGACTAGCATTTGCTACAACACTTGTTGCTATCCACTCTGGCTGAAGATCGCCACGAGTAGCTCCACCTGATGAAAAGCGAGCATGAATAGTACCACTAGCTGCAATAGAACTAAACAGAACCGGAACAGAAGCTTGTCCTATTCCAAAACTGCCATCATTAGTGCTGCTTCGTTGTATTATCTGATCAGCCATTAAATTTGTAGCTGACATAGTGGCGGTTCCATTAGCAGCAGGAAGTCCGCCTGTATTGTACAGTGCACGAGTAGCTACGGCTGGAATTGACAATCCAGTGCCAATAACACGTCCAGCATATTCATTCAATGCTGATGGTTGACGAGGTTCGATTAGTTTGAATTGTCTATTAGCCATGATAGTTCTACTTAGTACATCGCTACGATGTTAGTTGCTGTAGTTCCAGTCGCCCAAATTCTACGCGCTCGGATCGGAAGAAATGCTCCAGCTGGAACAGTTTTAAAAACTGTAGCAACACCGACATTATCACCAGCTAATTCAACTTTAATATCACCAGTAGTTCCTACGTAGATCGCTTTAGCGGTAGTAGGAATATCAATACTATCATTAGGTGTTACTGCATAACAGTGAGCAGCTGGGTCGCTAACACTGCTAGGTATTTTGAAATATGGATCTGCCATTTTTATTCCTTAAAAATTTGCAATTTTAGCTGCGTTTTCTGCTTCACGTTTATCAGTATAAAGACCACCTTTACGCTTATAAGATTTTTTACCGCTGTTCCAGTGATATCTAGCGAAGAACTTTTTATCGATCTTTCTAATATACCATTTTTGGTGATCAGCGTCTGGCCCTCCCGTATCATACGTCTCTGCGAGAATATCACACAAGAGTTTAGCCATTTATTCCTCGTTGGTTTCCCCTTTATCTACATCTTCGGATGGAACGTCGATATCCTTAGGATTGTAGATGTATTTTGCGATCTCTTCTCGTCTAGCTTCAATAGCATCTTGAAGCTTACTGCCGAGAAGTTGTTGTATAGCTGTTTCAAATTCAACTGGTTGAGCGTTCAAAGCTAAATTAACAGCATCATTCGTTTCATATTTATCCATTACTTATCCTCGTCATTTGGCATTGGTGGTAGATCTGGATGTTCATTAAATCCATTTTGATCTGGATCAACAACCGCTCTATTAAACTGCGGATTGAGAAGTTCAATAGCGATTTGTTCATCCATCTCTTCAATTTCTTCGTCATCCTGACGCAATATATTTTTACGAATCCATTCGGCCGAATAGTAGATTCCAACATACGGCTGCACTGTTTCAAGTGCTTGATTACGCATATTGAATATTTCTAGTTCTTTAAGTTCAGAAAAATAATTGTCTCTAGCAAACCTAAAAGAAATATCATCTTTTATCGCTGCCCAATCGTCATAAGTTACGATTCCTTTTAGAATCAACTGACGCTCTAAGACACTTAGAAATAGTTTAGTAAATTTAGTTCGTAAACGATCTATAAATTTAGCAAATTTAATCTCATCACGGCTTATCTGAGTAGCTCGACCCAGATCAAACATAGCTTCAGAGTCTAGACGCGTGACTGGAACATTAAGTGAACGATATAGTTGTTTTTGGAAATAAAGAACATCGTCCATTTCTCCAAGATTTTGGCCTCCAGCCAAAGTATCTACTTCAGTACCTCGTCCACCCTCTCTACGAGGTAGCCAATAATCTTCGAGCATCGTCATATATTTACGATCATCACGAATCTCACCAGAACCAGCATCATATACTAGCCGATTCTTATGTTTAGTCATGATATCTTTCATATATTGTTCGGCCTTCATCTTAGGAAGGTTTCCAACATCGACATACCAGATGCGGCGTTCTGGAGCTCTTGAAAGACGATAGATGATAGCAGCATTTTCAAGAGTACGAAGCTGATTGCACTCACGTATACATTTCTGTAAGTAACTAAGAACCATGTTGCCATCTGGATTTGTTAATCCGGAGCTAATCAGAACTATGGAATCTCTGGCGATCTTAAGACCACCCATGCTACCGTTATTAGCAAACCCTGGTGTAGTTTGTTTAGATGAAAAACCCTTCTCACTGTAGATGTAATATTCATTAACAGTTTGATTTAAAGCGGCGTCGGCTTGTAGACCGTTTCCTTGGTTTTGTATAGGAGTCTTTTTAATCTCACGGATCTTACGGATCTTACGTGGATCTAGATATCTAAGTTCTTTAATTCCATTTTTTTGATTTTCGTCAATAATAACGTGATAGTAAAGTCTACCATCTACATACCATCTACGGAATACGTCATAAGGACTATTTCTGAAATCAAGCAACTTTAAGACATTAACAAACTCAGAAGTAATAACTTTTTTAATTTTATCTGAAACGTTAACATCGTCTAAAACAACATCTACTACTTCATGATCGTCATCTAGAGTTATAGCTTCATTAACAATTTCATCTATAGCCGAATCTACTTCAGGCTGTTGAGCTATCTCTCTATATTTGCTGATCATATCAGCTTCGTTCCTGACGGTTCCGTCCAGGTCTAGTGCCGTACTATAGGCTCCACCGAGTGCTGCTGATGATACAACAACGGCACCATCATCATCTAGAGGCGGTGCGAAAGATACGACTGACTGCTCAGCCTGTGTCTTTTTCTTAATCTCGAATCCAAATAGATTCATTAATATCTCCAAAACAATGAAAGGGGCTTAATGGCCCCTTTCATCTAATTCCAAAAGTGGACCTTCTCAGTTATTTAGTAACTTAAAAGAAGGTGCCACCATTAGATGTGGCTGAAGCTAGATCCCACCAATCATATGCAAAGGTAACATCGAAGGTTTCGATCTGGTTCTTATTATCCCAACTTAATTCGATAGTACCAACATTTGTCGGAAAGATACCTACCATTTCATATGATCGTAGTTCGTTACCATCCTTACCATACTGTGTGATAACAGCGCTCATCTTATAGTTGATATCTTGACGAAGATTTTCGACTGGAGAATTCATATAACGTGACCAACGTTCCATTAGATCACGTACAGCAAAGTCTTCATCATTAATAACGCTTACATTCCAATCTGGATATGTTGCATCACCTGATACTTTAATATCACGACCAAAATATCCGACTGGTACCGAGTCTACTATTGCTGGTGGAAGATTAGATGCTCTTCACATAAATTTGATCTTGTCCATTCCACCACCAAGATCTGTACCTGAAGGTACATCATTGATCTCAATGCTGAAAAGAGTTGGACGTGCACCATGATATGTCAGACCACGTGACTTGAACTCTTGTAGATTAAATGCCATGGTGTTCTCCTTTTATCGTATTTATTCGTTTACGAGCAGCAGACATCTTAGCCTTTGTTTCCTCCGAGTACTTTCTGCCCTTCATGCCAATTATGCCTTAAGCGATTAGTATTGGTTAACGCTTCTAAAGAGGTTATCAATTAGAAGCGTTAACCAATATTATTTTAAAATTGTCCGATAACTTCATTGAACTGTACACCACTACGAACAGCGATGAAGTTAAGTTGGATAGTATTGATCGCTCTTGCTGGTTTGATGTAGATATCACCAACGAATTGTTCATTGTCTACTACATCAGGAGTGTTGTTAGTACTGTCGCAGATAACTGCGAAATCAGTAATACCACGACGCCCCTTGATATTACGTAGATAAGGAACTACACGACTCTTAAACTGAGCCTGTGTGAATGGATCGTTGAATTCAAATAGCTGGTTCTTAGCATCATTAGCGATAGCCTTCTCGATCACGATGAATAGACGACGCACGTTGATGCGGCTGAATGCTGAGTTCTTTGCGAGTCCAGTTTTATCACCAAACAGATAAGTTCCATTTCCTCTTTCGGAAATAACTGGATTAATGTTTGCTGCATATAGTTGATCGCGAGCTGCTGGAGTTGGGTTCCAAGCTAGCTTTACGACATTCTTAATCTGGCCACGAGCAATTCCTGCAAATGACCACCATGGATCATTCGTTTTATCGCAACGTGCTGCTAGTCCAGCGATATCACCATTTAGCGGAATCCAACGATATACATCGTTATATGTGTCGTACATATACTTGTAACCGGTGTCCATAAACCTATAAGATGATGGACGGATCTGAGCACCGAAAGCAGTAACACTATCGGTGCGCTGACCAGCATTATTAACAACCGTTTCCTTAGGTGGAGAAACGAAAGCTACACAATCTTTACGACCTTCAGCGACATTATCGATGATGTAATTAGCAAGAGTTGCTCCATCTGAATTACGAGCCTTACCAGTTAGTACTAGTGAGATATCGATCTCATTAGGAGCTTTGAATAGATCATAGCCCTGAGCAACAGCAGATAGCGAAACGCTTGTTTCATCAGCGCCATCTGAACCACCCTGGAAAGTTATGTTCTGCGATGTTACGGTCGAAGCACTGCTTACTGTTGCAGCGTTAGCTGAAGCTGCACCAGTGCGATCATTAGCCCACCAGATGTAAGATGATTGATTGTTCAAAACATCCTTATAGTAGTTCACACTACCATCAGGAGTCTTAGCGTCAGTTGCACGAGATAGTCCAACATATGTTTCTAGAATAGAACCAGGAACACCCGTAAACTTACCACCATCATCGATAACTACTAAGTGAACTTCATCTGCTGCAGCAGTGTTACCAAATGAACTCACATAAGCTGAAGTGCCTGGAGCACCACTAACACGATTATAGAATTCCCAGTAACGATCAACAGTGCTTGCTGACCAATTCGCTGAAAGACGGAACGGGGTAGCAAAGTTAATCTGGAAGGTAGCGATAGTACTATTAGATGTAACGATACCTACAGATTGTACTTTAAGGTACTGAGTACCGATACTACTGTTACCAATCTTTATCTGGTCACCAGTCTGAAGTGAATTGTAGATAGAGAATGCTGCAGCGTTTGCTGTTGCCTGAGTTCCAGAACCAGTAAAGCCAAATGATAGTGTAGCAGTAGAAGAACCAACATTAATAGCTAGGTTTGAACTAGTCGAAACATCACTATTAGCTACTAGGTTAAGGTTACGATAAAAAGCATTAGCAGAGTCGCACTGTGAAACACGAAGAGTATTTCCTAGATCCCCAGGGAAACGAGCAACATACGCGACATTAGCACTGAACGTTACATTAGCATAAGCATCAGGATTATTAACTGTTTGCGTGTTTGCTGATGGAGGGGTTGAAGACGAGAAAACTGCCATAGCAGAGGTCGCAGTTCCAACACGGACTAATGTTAGATCATTAGAATACGCAAGAAAACTTGCTGCAGTGAACCATGTCTCTGCATTAAAATTAGTTGGTTTTCCAGCCTGTGATACTAGATCTGACTCTGATGTAACTTTGAAGCGCTGTCCTACAGGGCCCCAACGAAATACACCAGCGAGCGCCGCCTGAGTTGAAGAAACCGATGCAATGCCAGTTGATAGATCGATTTCAGAAACATTGACGCCTGGACTTACTGTAAACATTGGATATTCTCCTCTTCGTCCAATACGGATAGTTTCTCTTATTTATTCAGTATGGTACCTTACCAGTCGCCCATCCAATTCCAGCCTTTAGGAGCTTCATCGATATAATCTGGTTCATCACCATTATAAACAAACCCAAACGGAGTTAATTCATCTTCCATTTCTTCATCAGTTTTCTCTTTCAGCTTCATTAAAGTATGAATGTCAGTCAGTTCTTTAAAATAAGGCTGATTAGTCATCCACGCGAAGTGAACGAGAGACATGACTAGGTCATCATGTTTACCAGGTTCAGCTTCGTAGCTCTTGCCTTTACGACTAAAAGTAGATAGTTCATGAATAGTTTCAAAGTCATTAACGACTAATTGTTGTTGTTCGATGAGCATCTTAAGCATAGCACACCCCTGCTGCTTAACAGGCATCGTTACTCTGATTCCCATATCAACAGACTTGCCACCGAATGCAGTGATACGTTTACCAGCTCGACCGGCGTTCTCGACGAATAAAAGACCTTCGTATTCGTATTCCTCGTGAACAAGTCGCGCTACTTCATCACCAATGTCATTAAGCTCGACTAAAACTACGGCTTTGTTATAGGACTGAAGGATCGGAATGAGCATCTTTACGTAATCTGATGGTAGAACCATATTATTACGATATGTACAGACCTGTTGATAGGGCATCTCTGTAACATCGATGATACTAAAAGCTGAGAAGTCGAGCCCCTTTCCTCGAGATACATCGACCATGCAAACATACACATGGTCTTGAATAGGGTCGTAGTATTTGTATAAACCTTCTCGAGCGAATATAGGATTACGATGAACTAGGTTCTTAAGAGCCTGACCGTTAATGAGCGTGTTAGAGCTACCAAGGAACTCAACACAGTACTCCTGATTGAACTTCTCTTCGTCGTTAGACATACCCTGTAGAACAGACTTCTTCCAAGCCTCGTCTCTACCAGGAACCTGATACCACATGACTCGAGTCGGATTGTACTCGTTTCGCTTAGGCTGTCCTGTTCCTCCGGCCTCGACCCATAGCTTATGGAAGTGGTTCAGCCCATTTGGAGTAGAGACTAGAACGATCTTAGTGGTCTTACCGGATGAAATGGTTGGGAAGACCGAGGTGAAGAACTCATCCCAGTTCTCGATGAAGGCTGCCTCATCGATGAATAGCAT